>Ga0206970_10076_pt1 | contig 27726 bp, 25 predicted proteins | sample Alteio_BWOrgHeat_88_FD_152964 | JGI IMG/M metagenome (GOLD analysis project Ga0206970, IMG submission 152964) | Enriched cells from forest soil in Barre Woods Harvard Forest LTER site, Petersham, Massachusetts, United States -... | ecosystem: Environmental > Terrestrial > Soil > Temperate forest >... | reverse complement strand
ACTGCAGGTATGATGACCGAAGCGATCATTTTTGCCATGTTAGGACTTTTACCACCTCCAAAGGATTATTATTGGGAGCGTTATTATCCTAATTTGGATGAAGATCCGGTTGTAGAAGCATACCGCAGAGGCGTAAAGTATGAAGCTAAAGGTGCTAAGCCAAGCAAATCTTTAGACCAGATGTTGGAAGAGGCTCATATCACTCCGGCAAACCTGAAACGTTTAAATGAAAATTTCCAGCGCTTCGGCCAAACAGTTGATCAAAGTGGTTATATTCATTATTTTACTATTTTATTATGATTTTAAAATATTTTGCTGTGTAATAAATTAACGTAATTCACGCCTGTTGGTCAGTGCAGGAGCTATTTCCTGGTAAATGCAACGGAAGCCGATATAAGATTTAGAAGTATCTGCGTATTCAAAATCCCTTGTGCTAACCTGCAAATAAAATGCAACATCTCTCCAGCTACCACCGCGTACAACTTTACGCTTCATCCATTGAGGATCGTTTTCACGCATTTTGTATTCTATTTCAGGATTGATATCTGCTACAGTTTGGTAGGTTGTTGTGAAATAAGAAGAACTTGTCCACTCAGATACGTTACCAGCCATGTTATACAAACCGTAGTCATTAGGGTAATACCTGTCAACGGGAACCGTGTACAAACCACCGTCAGCTGCATAGTTACCGCGCTGAGGTTTGAAGTTAGCGAGGTAGCAACCTTTCTTATTTACTAAGTAAGGTCCGCCCCAAGGATATGGAGCTTCGTTACGACCACCACGAGCAGCCCATTCCCATTGCATTTCATTAGGAAGAGCGAATTTGCTTTCAAAATATTGGTGCATTCTTTCGCGCTCATTTTTCCATAAGCGTGTGCGCCAATCACAAAACGCATTTGCCTGATTCCAGTTAACGCCAACAACGGGATATTTATTGAATGCTGGGAACCAGTTATATTGTAAAGCGATAGGTTCGTTATATGAATAAGCAAACTGGCGAACCCATACTGTTGTATCAGGATAAACTTTCACATCATATTTGCTGATAAAGCTGGTACGCGCCTGGTTAGGGTTTCTTGCGGCGTCCTCATAATTGAAGACCTCGTAGTGATATGCAAGAGTGGAATTATTAAGTTCCTTTTTGCCCCAGCCTGATTGCTCAGCAGGGATAAAGAAGCTTGCCAACTGATCCTGCAGATCCGGATCGCGCCAGTTGATGCGTTTGCTCATATCAAGGCGTTGCGTACCATCCGGGTTGTCTCTGAAATCCCCTAATTGCACGTGTGCCATTGAGTCGCGAACCCAGTTTGTGAATTGACGGTACTCAGCATTCGATATTTCCATGGCGTCCATGTAAAATCCGGTCATCTGAGCAGTTTTTATCAACGCGTCATTCTTTCCGCGAACATCCTCGTCACTTGCTCCCATTTTCAAAACACCAGAAGGAACATATACCATGCCAAGCGGCACAGGAGGCTTATAATTCATGGTGTTTGGTTCACCTACTAACTGGCCTCCAGAACCCGATTTTCCGCAGCTTGCAGCTAGTGCCAGTAAGGCGATAGCTGAGATCTTCAGGGAAAGTCTTTTCATACTAATGTTGTTATTGTTTTTTTTGCTATTAGGCAAATAAAGTAAAAAATTCTGGTTCTTACGTAATAAATACTTCAAACCGTTGCACAATATTTAAAGTTTTTTCCAAAAATGCAAGTTTCGAAAAAAAAAATGTTAATAATTCCAAGCTTTTTATTGACTAAACAGGGCATTCTGATATTATTCTATTTTATTGTTTTATTAGCTGTAACACCCTTTCTGCATCACTTTCAGGGGCTAAACATGCCTCCTGGGTACAAACAAATGTACGGGTTTGACCCTTTAAAAACTTATTTTTCAATATTGGTAAATCAGATATTTCTTTTTCTGAAGTGAGGATATAACTCTGCGGAAGCAGATTTTTCTGTAATTCCTGCGCTTTTCCGCGAGAATCGGGACCTGAACACACCACTATTTTCATGTTCGCCGCATAGCGTTGAAGTAGTGTTGCCCAATGCCCGAATGAGTAGGTATATCGTGAGGCTTTTTCCTGTGTTTTTTGCAACATTGAAAATGCCTGTTCATGCAGATCGCTCCGCTCCATGCACAATCCCAATATCATCAGATTACCTGCCATTACTGCGTTTGCAGAGGGTGTGGCCCCGTCATAAACATCTACTTTCCTTACCGGAATATCTTTTTGATGAACAGAAGTGTAGTAAAAAAAATCTCCGTTTTCATGCAGGAAATTCTGCAGTATTTCTTCTGTTATTTCATGAGCTTTCAGCACCCATTTATTGTCAGCAGTATTTGCGGCTAATTGCAATAATGCCTGCACGAGGTATGCTTTATCGTCCAGGTTGGCGGAAATACGCGCCAGTCCGCCTTTCCAGGTATGTAACAAGGCCCCGGCCTTATCAAAATTATTAAGCATCCAGTCCATATGCTCGCTGGCCCTGTTCAGGTACACCTCATTTTCCAGCGCTATCCCTGCTTTCGACAATGCCGAATTCATCAAAGCATTCCATGAAAGCAGGCTCTTGTCGTCGGTAATAGGACGTTCTCTTTTTGCACGCACAGCAAACAGCTTCTTTTTCAATTCTCTTATGCGCTCTTTTAGCTCATCTTCCTGAATATTATATTTAGCACCAAGCTCACTTACATTTACTGCTTCATGCAGGATATTGGTATGCTCCCAATTTCCTTTTTCATTCACTCCGAAATACTCAGCAAGCATTACATTATCACTCCCTGCAACAGCGCACCATTCCTGCCATGTCCATGTATAAAATTTTCCTTCCTCCCCTTCGCTGTCTGCATCAAGTGCGCTGTAATAGCCTCCTGTGGCGTCTTTCAGCTCGCGCTCTATAAATGCGATCGTCTCTTCAATAATAATTATGTAGCGCTCTTCTTTCGTGATCATATACGCATCACATAGCGACGAAATAATCAGCGCGTTATCGTAAAGCATCTTTTCAAAATGCGGCGCCAGCCATTTTGCATCGGTGGAATATCTTGCAAAACCTCCGCCTAACTGATCATAAATCCCCCCTGCTATCATGGCATCGAGGCTCAGTAAAGCTTGCTTTAATGCAGGCTCAAAACCGGTGAAATAATAATGCTCCAACAGGAAGCTGATAGCCATAGTGCCCGGGAATTTGGGGGCATTCCCGAAGCCGCCATATACCGTGTCCGCCTGCTTTAAAAGGGTTTCAGCCATTTCCCTGCAAGTGGCCATATCCCAGGCCTTTACAGGGCTCGTAAGGCCCATTTGGGAGGCTTGCCTCAGGTGCGCTATCATTTGCGCTGCCTGTCCCGCTACTTCATCCGCCTGCTCGGTCCACAATTTGCTGATCCATTCTAATACCTGTATCCACGAAGGTCTGCTGTACGCGGGCCTTGGCGGGAAATAAGTGCCTCCGTAAAATGGCTCTTTTTTATGGTTTACAAAAACATTCAGTGGCCAGCCCCCGCTGCCGCTCATGGCCTGCAAAGCATCCATGTACAAATGGTCCACATCGGGGTGCTCTTCCCTGTCTACTTTTATGCAGATAAAATGGCCATTCATATAGCCTGCAACCTCCTCATTTTCAAAGCTTTCCTTCTCCATTACATGGCACCAGTGGCATGCGGCGTAACCTATACTTACCAGTACAGGTTTGTTTTGCTGCCGGGCATCTTCAAATGCTTCTTCACACCAGGGATACCAATCTACCGGGTTATGGGCATGCTGCAATAAATAAGGGCTTTGTTCTTTGATGAGCTTGTTTGGCATTTTGTAAAGATAAGCATGCCGGCCATGCCGCAAACAGGCTCCTAAATTACACTCAGTAAATTCTTATTTTTTTTAAATAACCACAGGCTTTTTGATCTCCGACAGGTACCTCTCTAAAGCCGAGACCATAGACGGGGCATTGGGCACGGGCGCCTTAACATCCAGCCTCATGCCGGAATCTTCAATGGCCTTTGAGGTAGTGGGGCCGAAAGCGCCGATAAGGGTGCCATTTTGTTTAAAATCAGGGTAATTATCAAACAAGGTTTGCACACTGTAAGGGCTGAAGAAGACGATCATATCAAAAGCGTTTTTCATCACCGGGGCAATGTCGTTTGATACGGTTCGGAAAAGAGTAACTTCTGCAAATGTGATGCTATGCTTTACCAGGTATTGCGCTATCTCATTTTTTGCATTATCCGAGATCGGCAATATGAATTTTTCATTGTGTTTATGCTTCCCGATAACCTCCAGCAAGCCGTCTACACTGCCATCTGCAGAAAAGAAAACTTTGCGTTTGCGGTAAAGGATAAATTTTTGCAAGTACAGCGCAACCGCCTCTGTAATGCAATAATATTTCATATCCTGGGACACCTTAAATTTCAGCTCCTCGCAGATACGAAAGAAGTGGTCGACCGAATTACGGCTTGTAAAAATAATGGCGGTATACTCGCCTATATCAATGCGCTGTTTTCTGAATTCTTTACCACTTAAGCCTTCTACACGGATGAACGGATGAAACTCAAGCTTCAGGTCATATTTTTTCGCGAGATCGAAATAGGGGGATTTTTCAGTTTCAGGGCGCGACTGAGTAATCAATACACTGTTTACCTTAAGTTCTGTTTTCCGGGCAGCCTTTCCTTTTGAACTAACAGCTTTGGCCATATCTTTCTTAAAAAGCACGTTTTAAAATTGCTTCGGCAAAGGTTTATATCTTATCTTAATAAAACAGCAATCCCCGTACCAAAAGCTTCATCAATACTGCCAATGGCAGCAATTCCGAGGCGCAAAGGTACGTAAAAAAATGAAATTTGGAGTATTCAAAAAACGAACCGAATACCTGCCACGATCTTATATAGCGGTTTACAAACAACACACTTATTACAACGAATGACAATGCAACTGCAGGATGTGCCCATTCAGGCGCCGCAAATGAAATAATGATGATAAATGGGATCAAAACGATAGACAATATTTTGTTTATTAAGAAAACATTAAACAAATAATGTTCGGTCATCGTTTCTACTTTAAATGCCCATCCGCTAAACATTACAACGGCATATTTTGCCGCATAAATGCCCATCATACCCAATATTAGCAAGCTTACAAACAAAGGGGCCGGCATTGTAAGGCCATGCAGCGGGCTCACCAGTTTTATAACATAATAAACATAGATACCTGCCGACATGGCGAAAAAAATATTCATCAGCAGGTTGGGGATGCCCGCAGTTTGCAATTGGTCTTTTAATTGCCGGTTGCTGAGCGTGGTGTTAAAAAACGCCTTCCATAAATTGCTGAAATAGCGGCTGTCAACAATGCGTATCACTCCCAAAGCAAAACAAAGCAAAAGCACCATGTAAAAATCCCCGGTCTTGTCTGTAAAAACATGTTTGTTTGCCATGCCCGAAACAATGCCATGGCCGGCCAGCATAGGATGCACCGACAATAAACTGTCCATTAACAGCCCGGAACTTTTTTCCATTTGCACCAGGGCGCTGTCCGAAAAGCGCTGCACGCCATAGTGCCACTGTAGTACTTTTGCTCCTGCCTGTTGGCACGGCAAAAGCAACAAAACAAAAATTACAAATAAAAATCTCCGGAGGATATGCATACTGCCTTAAGAAAAGCAAAATTAATTTATTGACTTGAATAGATGCGCGAAATTTATCAACAATTCCCGCCGAAATTTAAAATCAGTCGCAACGTCAAAATATGATGGCACTGTTTTTTATATACCAAGTAGATGACACAACGCGTATTCAAAACTGGTGATATTGTAAAACTAAGGTCCGGCGGCCCCGAGATGACCGTTACCTCCGTAGAAGGTGATGATATTGTATGTACCTGGTTTGATGAAAACGGCGTAAACCAGGATGGCATCTTTAAATCAAGCATTCTTACGGGTACGTCCAAAGGCCTGGGGCCGGATCCTTATCATAATATTGATCCTCAGGCCTAGCTTCAACAGGGTATTTAAAACGGATGCTCAATATTAGCCTAAATTGCAGCCTAATACCAAATATCTTCAATCCGCAACTTACGACTTACAACTAAAGACTTACGACTAAGAAAAATGCCCGGCATCTACCTACATATACCCTTTTGTAAACAGGCTTGCACCTATTGCAATTTTCATTTTTCAACTTCTCTCAGGTTGAAAGAAGATATGCTGAAGGCTATTCATAAAGAATTGCTGTCGCAAAAAGATTATTTGCAGGGTCAGGCTATTGAAACCATTTATTTTGGTGGGGGTACACCCTCCCTTTTATCAGCAGACGAAATAAACCGTATAACTGAACTTATTTTTGAAAATTATACGGTAAGCGCTCTTAAAGAATTTACCCTCGAAGCCAATCCCGATGATCTTAGCCCTGCATATCTTAAGTCTTTACGAAGCACACAGGTCAATCGCTTAAGCATCGGCGTTCAATCTTTTCATGAAAACGACTTACAATATATGCATCGCGCCCATAATGCACAAGAGGCAGACTATGCCATAAAAGCTGCGCAAGACGCCGGCTTTACCAATCTTACCATTGACCTCATTTATGGCACACCGGGACTAGGCGATGCGGGCTGGAAACAAAATCTTGACAAGACCGCTTCATTGCAGATACCCCATTTCTCGGCTTACGCCCTTACAGTGGAAGAAGGCACGCCCCTGCATCATTCTATCAGCAAAAAGAAAACAAAACCTGTAAATGCTGCACAAGCTGCCTCGCAATTTGAAATACTGATGGACTACGCCGCAAGCATAGGCTATGAACATTATGAAATATCCAATTTTGCCAAACCCGGAAGTTACGCCATACATAATACCAATTACTGGCGTGGGCTGCCTTATCTTGGCATAGGCCCTTCAGCGCATTCATTCAATGGCAATACTCGCAGATGGAATATTTCGAACAATGCTCTTTATATAAAAAACATTTTTGAAAACATTCCGGTTCATGAAGAAGAACAACTAACTCGCATACAGCATCTGAACGAATACATCATGACCTCTCTGCGTACCATGTGGGGTTGCGACCTTGATAAAATATCAAAAGAATGGGATGAAGACTATGCTAAAACAATTGAAAAAAGCAGTCACAACTTCCGGGAAAGAAACTGGCTGATGCAAAAAGATAGAAAACTCATCCTTACTAATGCAGGCAAACTCTTTGCGGATAAAATAGCCGCAGAAATGTTTATAGGCTGATATTCAAATTTCCCCTTCTGGGGGTAGGGGTATCAATCCTCATCTTCATCAACACCTAAACTCATATTCATCATACTTCCCAGAATATCTCCAAAAGAATATCCTCCGGCTTCCACACCCTTTTTGCTTATCAATGAGAACTCCGACAAACCATGCAATAAAAACTCCATCAGCAAAGCCATTTCAGCCTCATTCGATTTAGGATAATAATGTTTCACTGCACCAAATAAACCCTCGACTTTGTATAGTTCCTGTATATAAACAGCATCCGATGCGTCCTGCAGCAAAACCAATTCGTTCCCTTGCCCAAACCAATCTATTATCATTTGGTAGGGATTAACTCTGTTCCTTGCTTTTTCTATATCACGCCCTGCTTTTTTAAATGATTGCGGGTCTGGAAAATACTGGGTGAATGTAGTGCGTATGGCCTGCCCCATCAGCCTGTAGGCTACATTTTGCGGCCCTTCCTGCTCCCCTTCATACACCAGTTCTATCTTCCCGGTTATTGCAGGCACTACACCTATAAAATCTGCCAGCCTTACTATGGTATGCTCCTGGCCTTCGCGCAAAGCACGGCGCTCTGCAGTACTAACAAGGTTTTCATATGCCGATATCGTCAAACGTGCAGACACCCCGCTTTTCTGGTCCACATACTCACTCTTACGGGCTTCCATGGCTATTTGCTCTACCAGCAGTTTGCACATTTCCGGCACTTCCACTTTCTTCAATTGCTCTTGCAGCACATCGGCTTCCTGCGCTGTGATGGCTTTGGACACCTCAACCGTCTTAGGGTAGTGCGTTACGATCTGGCTGGCTATACGGTCTTTTAAAGGCGTTACAATACTGCCGCGATTGGTATAATCTTCGGGGTTAGCAGTAAATATAAACATGATATCCAGCGGCAGCCTTAATTTAAAACCGCGTATCTGAATATCACCTTCCTGCAAAATATTGAACAGCGAAACCTGTATACGTGCCTGCAGATCGGGCAACTCATTTATTACAAATATACCCCTGTGCGAACGCGGAATGATGCCATAATGAATCACACGCTCATCCGCAAAACTAAGTCGCATATTAGCCGCTTTAATAGGATCAACATCTCCTATCAGATCTGCAACCGATACGTCAGGGGTTGCCAGTTTTTCGCCATAACGCTCACTGCAATGCACCCAGGTTATCGCGGTATCATCTCCTTTTTCTTCTATGGTCTCTCTTGCAAATAAAGAAATAGGTGCCAGGGGGTCATCATTTATCTCACTGCCTGCCACAGCTGGTATCCACTCGTCCAGCAGGTTTATCATTTCCCTTGCCATACGGGTTTTAGCCTGCCCTCTTAAACCAAGAAACAAAATATTATGGCGTGACAATAATGCCCTTTCCACATCTGGTATAACCGTCTCTTCATACCCTAATATGCTATTGAAAGGGCTTTGCTTTTTCTGTATAAATTTTATCAGGTTCTCACGTATCTCTTCCTTCACCATCTTGGGCTTATACCCCGACTTCTTCAATTCCCCCAGCGTCTTTATTTTTGGCTTATTCATCTATTTCTTGTTACTATTTTAAGATTTTTTTTCAAATCAACTATTCAACCTATTAACTTATCAACCTAATAAACCCCCTTGGTCATATCTTCATTTATCCCCTTGGGGTTCTTATCTTCTTCTTTGTCTTCCTTCAGGCCTTTTGCCCAGTCACCGTGTTCTATAATATGGTCCAGTTGTTTCATCATAGAAGTGGAAAGAATGGTTTCTTTAAGCTTAACGTCATAGCCTGTCTTAATATCAGAAGACGACCACGTTCCTGTAAATAACTTGTCATTCAAGGTGAGCTCCATGCTTCCTATCGGCGGATCTTCATTAAACTGCCATTTACCATCCGGCGTTTTTGAAACGTCTAGTTTTATAAATTCATCCTGGTCACCAAACTTATAAATGGCCTCCCATGAACAGATGCCACCGGGACAATTACCCTTCATAAAGCGCACATATAGCTTTACCTGTATCTGGTTATCAAATGTACCTGTATACAGTTTGCGGTCAACCACATCCCTTCTTATCAAACCACTCGCTGTTGTCGGACTTGAATCGTCATCATCATCGCTTACTTTTATTACATGCTTCGTGCTGTCTTTGTTCTGCAATTTGGCAAGGTCTGCCTCTGTAAGCCCGAACTCTTTCATCATTCTCCTTATCTTTAATTCCCCCGCCTCTTTCACCTGGAATTCCTCTACACTTTCAGCCGGATAAATATTTGCCAGCATGCCTCCATACCAATACTTACCGATGTTTTGCAGCTCTGTTACCGTAAAAATATAGATCTGCCGCGTCAGCATATCTTTCAGCAACACATATCCCTGGTACCTGTTGGGGGCTATAATATCGTAACCCACCATATCGCGTGTCAACTTTACTTTTTGCAATTCATACCGCAAGATCATTACCTGGTTCCAGTGTATGCCGGAATCCTCACCCTTCTTCATCACATACCAGGCATTCTTTGCAATGGCAGCATTATAATAAGGATCGAATTGCTTTACTTTTTCGGGATGCTGCCTTATATGCTCTATTGCTTTTGCATCAAACTCATCGTGCGGGCGATATTCAATAATTTGTTTCCATACCGTATCAAAATCGTCAAACAGACCTGCATAAGTGATAGTGTCTTTATACATCATGCAGCTTACTATTTTACCAATAAGCTCTCCCTCGGTCCGCGGCGGCCCTTTATATTCCTTTTCCTTTTTTGCAATTGCCATATTGCACATTAACGTAAAAGCAATAAAGCAAACTATAAAATATTTCATCCGTACTGAAAAATGGACATTAAAGGTAAGGAAACTTGAAGAGACTGCCTTCTATGTTAATATTTACAAATACTATAGTGGAGTTAAATCTGAAATCTCAATTGACGAGTAATATCCCATTATACAGATAATGAATAAATATTGGGATTGTTCATCCTATACTTTTCAAAAGCATCTTTTAAGGTAGAAGCAAGGATTTGATCTTTTTCTCTCTCTTTTGCCCTGTTAATAAATAACCTGAATTGGTACTTCGTGCCATAAGTTGTAGCTCCATTATTGTATCGACTTGCACCGCGATACCATCTTAAATCAACCATTACATCTGATAAAAATGGATGTTGACCTACTATTTTATTAGGGTTAAGACGTTGAGTTCTTTTTGGCATTATTATGCGTTCTTAATATATACAGCTACGCTCACTCTTCACAGCATTTCAAGCACTTTCTCTGGCGGCCTCGCAATTATTGCCCTATCCCCTTTTTCCACTATAGGCCTTTCAATTAATATCGGGTTCTCAAACAAGGCCTCAAGCCATTCTTCCTCACCCAAATTCTTTCCTTCGTATTTTTCTTTATACAAAATTTCATTTTCCCTCACCAATTCGGCTGCTAGGATACCGAGTTTTGTAAGTAATTTTTTTATTTCTTCCCTGCTCAAAGGTTCCAGCAAATAATATCGTACTGCATGCGGCACTCCCTTTTCCAGCAAAAGTTCCAATGCCCCCCTTACTCTTGCTGCACTCCCCATTATGATAAATAATGATCTCCTCCAATTTCTTACTTTATTAACACCAACATTTTAACCAAATTCCCAATTACAAATCCCTAATTCCCAATTTAGAAAACCATTTCCTTCACATCATCCGCAATCCTCAATTTCCCAGCGGTCTTAGCTTTTATCTCATCTATAGTTACACCAGGTGCATATTCCAGGCACACAAAACCATCAGCTGTAACATCAAAAACACCGAGGTCGCTCACTATCTTTTTCACACAACCTACACCTGTAAGCGGCAAAGTGCAGCTTGGCAATAACTTACTTTCCCCCTTGGGGTTAGTATGCTGCATAGCTACAATAATATTTTTTGCAGATGCCACGAGGTCCATAGCTCCGCCCATGCCCTTCACCATTTTGCCAGGTATCTTCCAATTAGCAATATCCCCATTCTCAGATACTTCCATGGCTCCCAATACCGTAAGGTCCACTTTTCCCGCACGTATCATTCCAAAACTCTCGGCAGAGTCAAAATACACCCCACCCTTCAATAAGGTCACCGTTTCCTTTCCGGCATTTATCAGGTCAGCATCAATATCTTTCTCCTCCGGGTAAGGACCCATGCCCAATATTCCATTCTCACTTTGCAACATGATCTCAATACCCTCAGGCACATAATTCGATACCAGGGTAGGTATCCCTATCCCCAGGTTCACATACATCCCATCCTTCATTTCCTGTGCGATCCTTTTCGCTATCTGTTCCTTATTAAGTCCCATAAAAATGTGCAAAAATGTGTAAAATGCGGCAATGTGAGCTCTTATTTTACACTCTTTTATTTTAAAACTTGAATAATACTTATTTCTTTTTTCCTGTTAAAATAATTGCGTTCAATATTCTCATTATTTCATCCAGTTTACTGCTTAATTCTTTATTAAAAAAATAACTTTCAGACTGTTCGCATAAATAAAGCCAGTACCATGTTTCATGCGCTTCTTTATCTGCAATTTTGAGCTTATGAATAAAGTCAGCTTTACTTTCTGCACTCTGCGCTTCCATTACATTTGCGCCAATAGATGTACCACTTCTTAATAATTGTTTTGCAATGATATACTTTCTGTTATCGTCTAATAACTCAGCATATTTTATTATCATCAGGGCAAACTCAATGGAATGTTTTACAATTGGATTTTGTGAAAAGTCGGTTCTCATTTCAAATTTATTTTTAGTGTTAATAAGTTTACCTGCCAAATTTCACCACATTAATCGCTCAAAACCACATTTCATCACATTAAAAATCACATTTTCCACATTACAAACACATTCCATCACATTAAAACCACATTCCCCACATTATTTCTTCACAGTACGACGCTCAATACGCTTTTCGTAATTAGAGCCCTTAAATATCCTGTGCACATATATCCCAGCCACATGTATCTGTTCCGGGTCCAGTTCGCCGGGTTCTACCAGTTCTTCTACTTCTGCTATTGTTATTTTACTTGCCTTCGCCATTGCCTGGCTAAAGTTCTTCGTGGTCTTTTCAAAAACAAGATTGCCAAGCGTGTCTCCTTTGCTTGCTTTCACTATCGAGAAATCAGACACCAAGCCCATCTCCATCAAATACTTTTTCCCGTTAAATTCCCTTATCTCTTTCCCTTCGGCTATCTCCGTACCATAACCAGCAGGTGTAAAAAATGCAGGTATGCCCCAGCCACCCATTGCTATTCGCGTAGCCAGTGTGCCTTGTGGTATCAGGTCCACCTCCAGTTCGCCATTCAGCAACTGCCTTTCAAATTCCGCATTCTCACCCACATAGCTGCTCATCATCTTTTTTATCTGCCTTGTTTGCAGCAAAAGCCCTAAACCAAAACCATCCACACCGGCATTGTTCGATATACAGGTCAGGTCTTTTATGCCCTTGCGCACCAAAGCCGCTATACAATTTTCCGGAATGCCGCAAAGCCCGAAACCACCCAGCATCAGGGTAGCCCCCGATGGAATATCCTTTATGGCCTCATCAGCACCGGCAACAACTTTATTCAATCCCATGTAATTCTAAAATTTGCGCTAAAATAGTAAAGGTTTATCATTAGACCATTAGATAAATTATTATATTTACTGAACTGGATTGGTTGATAATCCTAAAATTTCAGTCACAACACATTCAGCAACTCTTCGGGAGCCTTCCATAAAATACCCTTTCAAGCCACTCTTTATTTTATCAAGATGATATAACCTTCTTTCCGGCATTATTATCCACATTCTTGCTATTCCTTCCCTATTCACCGAAATATTGTTTTCTAAAATTAATTGCCCGCTTTCATTTTCAAATTCCGGCCAAATCATAAATAATATATTCTGGCGACTATTATGATCAGGATGCTCATAGAAAAAGTCACTTCGATATCCCTGACATGGGATAGTTTTTCTTCCCCCTTCAATCTCTTCATAAAAACGATAGCTTACCTTAAAATCGGCTTGATGCCCTAATTTTTTTTCGTAAGATTCATACATTTTGCAAATTTTTTACATCATCGAACACTAAGGTAATAAAACATCCAACCCTCTGTGAGTCTTTGCTTTTCAGCAGACCTCTCATACGCCCCAGTTAGTTCAAGTTAATTGTGGACGGTTTTATCCCCGAGGTACCGTTCGGGCTGGCTTTTTTTATTCCTTTTTATCCTTAAGCCTAGGCTTGGCACCTTTATAAATAGATGATACCCAATCTTGTAATTTCTTTTTTATCCCAGCCTGTTCAGTTTGGCAGGCATTTGAAGATAAATAAATAACCGCCTAAATTATCCACATTTCTCATCGCGTCTGCCCTTCAAAATCACAATATTTTCAAACAATATTTTATTCCGTTTTTCAATAATAAAATGGCAGAAAATGGTATAAATAAGCCGCAAATTACATACCAATGAGTGCTAAATGTGGATATGTTTTCAAAATAAAACTGCCAGTCAAAGTTCCCACAAGATGCCCTAATTTTGATACAATTCAGCAACACAAGTATCATGTACAAAAAAGCCATTATTTCCTCCATAGTATCATTACTACTCATTGCCGGGCTCCTTTCATTTAAAATTCCGGACGCACCCAATGCAGGCTTGAAACTACCCACCGGCTTTACTGCAAACATGATCGCTGATAATATTGGCTTTGCCCGCCATTTGGCTGTAGCCCCCAACGGACTTATTTATGTAAAACTGCTTAAAACAAAGAATGGCAAAGGCATTATAGAACTAAAACAAAATGCCGACGGCATAGCCGAAGTGATAAACCGTTTCGGCGACTATGGTGGCACAGGCATTTATATAAAAGACGGATACCTCTACGCGTCTTCCAATGAAGACATTTTCCGTTACAAATTGGATGCGAAAAATGAAGTTATCAGCCCCGATCAACCTGAAGTGATAGTGAAAGGTTTACTCAACCGCCGGGAGCATGATTCTAAATCTATAGTATTGGACAATGCAGGTAATATCTATGTAAATATCGGCGCTTATTCCAACTCCTGCCAGGAAGAGGACCGCCAACCGGGCTCTATGGGCCGTGCGGGCTGCCCTATTCTCGATTCTGCCGGTGGCATCTGGCAGTTCAGAGCGGACAAGCCAGACCAGGGCTATGCTAATGGAATACGATATGCAACCGGCCTGCGCAATGTGGTTGGCCTCGACTGGAACCAACAACTCGATCAGTTATTTGTAATGATGCATGGCCGCGACCAATTGCACGATCTTTTTCCGGCCTTATATACCACACAGCAAAACGCCCTCTTGCCCGCCGAGTGTTTGTATGCTTTGAAGAAAGGGGACGACTGCGGCTGGCCCTACATTTACTACGACCAGCTACTGCACAAAAAAATACTCGCGCCGGAATACGGTGGCGATGGCAAAAAAGAAGGAGGCAAAAATGCAAAGGATCCCGATGTGGCTTTCCCCGGCCACCTGGCACCCAATGGCCTCCTGTTTTATACCGGCACTATGTTCCCCGAAAAATACAGGAATGGTGCATTCATTGCTTTTCATGGCTCCTGGAACCGTGCACCGGAGCCGCAGGCAGGCTATTTTGTAGTTTTCCAGCCCTATAAAAATGGCAAGCCCGATGGCAAATGGGAAGTATTTGCCGACGGCTTTTCGGGCTCTGCACAGAAAACAGCTTCGGGCCGTGCAGACCACAGGCCCTGCGGGCTTGCACAAGGCCCTGATGGAGCTTTGTATGTAAGCGATGATACGAAGGGAGCTATTTATAAGATCACTTACAACAAATAATCCCTTTGAAAAGCACGATCATATTTCTAAGCATGCTTGCTTTTATTTCTGTTTCGGTTTTTGCGCAAACAGTGCACAAGCCTGTAACAAAGCCTGCTACTGTCTCTCCTGTAGTGAACGGTAAAAAAATATACTTGCAATACTGTCTTTCCTGCCACCAGGCAGACGGAGGCGGTGTGCAGAACATGAACCCTCCTCTTATTGGCACACAATATGTGTTGGGCGACAAAGCCCGTCTCATCAAAATAGTGCTCAAGGGTTTTAATGACGCTGTTGAGATAAACGGGCAAACCTATACTAATGCCATGCCGGCATTTAATTATTTAAAAGACAAAGACATTGCAGACGTGCTTAGCTATATCCGCAGCCATTTCGGCAATAAAGCCAGTGCTGTAAAACCAGCTGAAGTCTCTTTAATTAGAGGCCCTATAGTGAAGACCCCTAATAAGAAGAAATACACCGTACGCTCAAAAAACACTTAGATATGAAAACAAATTATTTATATACTAAAATATAATATTCATAAATAATTAATTTACAAAAAAACAGGAAAAATTTTTGCTAAATATAAAAATACATTAGCTTTGTATTTGTCGGTAAAAAATTGTACAAACAAAGAATCATATCAAATATTATAACAGGCTTCGTTGCAGGCTTGTTGTTTAGCGCTGTATTGTTAAGTAACAATACGGGCTTCTCTTTGATTGACAGTTTGAATATCACCAGCCTCGCCAAAGAAGACGGCCATAAGCTTGAGACAAAAAATTATGTTGCAGGCAAATATGGCTCCATTCATACCAAACGTTCCACGATCCGTAAATTTTTAAGGGCCCATAAAACCAAGCGCAGAAGAGTCTGGGAATTTGACCTCAATACCTTCACTTCAGAAACTTCCGATTCATTTGGTGCTATTATAACAACATGGATCAAAGTAAACTTTGTTCCTTCCTATCTATTAAACAATTTACAATTAAGAGGGCCGCCTGCTGCCACCTGCTGACCAAAATATTTGTTTGGGTAAAAACTGATCTGATTTATTGAGCTGTGTCTATTATGCAGCGTATGTTTATTTTGATTCGCCAAAGTTTCCCCGGCATACTACATACTGTACTTCATACAATGTAATTACAACGGTCATATAGCAGGCCCATATCCAATACCGGCTTTAGCCTTAAAAGTATCCTTAAAGACTATTTGCAATACTGCTTTGCTTTATTGCTATTCTAAGTACGTTCTGAAAACGGTCATTTAGAAGCCTCGCGGCTATTCTATCAGGCAACTTGTTAAATGCGCACCGGTGTAGGTATTCAATTCATTTAATGTGCTTTGAACTATCCTCAGTGATATTTCCGAGTAAACAAATAGGCGCCATCATGCCTGGTGATCGCCATTGTATTATCATAAACATAAAAAAACATACAAAGTCATGAATAAAATATACAGCTTTTGTGCAGCTATCTTAATATTTATACTCTCTTCGCTTCATACCACTGCCCAAACAACCGTTTACTGCAGCGCAACAGGCGCAGCCGGTTCTTACACTACAGGTTATACTACTTATGCCACAACAACGGACGGAAGCGCTTTAGTGAATTCTTCTTCTGTGGCCACCAGCCAGCAAAGAGCATTTGCAGTATTTAATCTCGCCGCTATGAATATCCCGGCAAATGCTACCATTACAGGCGCCGTGTTAAGTTTGCATTTTTCTTTGAGTGGCACTGCCTTTGTGCCAACAGTATATGGTTCAGCAAGCAACTATTCCACTGTAAATAATGCCAGCACACTATTTGGAAATATTGTTGCCGGCACCTCACTGTGCACAGGCGCATGGGGTAGCGTTTCTTCTGTAAACCTGTCATTAAATACCGCTACTATTAGTTTATTACAGTCAAATTTAACCGGTCTTATTTCCTTAGGCTTTGCCTCATCAGGCACCTCAACCACAAGTATATATACTATTACAGGCGAAACCGGCACAGGTGGCAGCAGCACTGCTACTGCTCCGACCATTGCAATTACTTATACCTGTTCTGCATCTGTAGCTATAAGCGCCAATACAGGCGATACCATCTGCACCGGCAATCCTGTTGTTTTTTCAAGCACTGCTACCAACGGCGGCACTGCGCCCACTTACCAATGGAAGAAAAACGGAACTTCTATTTCCGGGGCAACCAGTGCCAGCTACACGACATCAAGCATTAGCAATGCAGACATATTTACCTGTCTTATGACAAGCAACGCATCTTGCGTTACCATCCCTGCCATAACAAGCAACGCCGCTCCTATGAAAGTTGTAAGCTCTGCAATACCTACCATTACTACTTCTGTAAGCCCGGGCAATAGTATCTGCGCGGGCAGCCCCGCTACATTCTCAAGCCTTGTAGTATATGGAGGCGGAACACCAACTTACCAATGGAAGAAAAACAGCACTAATATCACCGGTGCTACAGGAGCTACCTATACCAGTTCTTCTATCAATAACCATGATACCATAAAATGCGTTGTAACAAGCAGCCTTTCATGTGCGAGCCCAACGACTGCAACCAGTTCTAACATAACGATGGCGGTAACAGCGCTGTCGCTTCCTACCGTTACTATAAGCGCCGGCACAGGCAATACGATATGCGCGGGTAGCTCTGTAACTTTTTCAAGCACAGTTACGAATGGAGGAACTACTCCAACCTACCAATGGAGGAAAAACGGAACAGCCATTACAGGAGCAACAAGCAGCACTTATGCCACTTCTGCTATCAGCAACGGAGATGTTTTCAGGTGTGTAATCACAAGCAACCTTTTCTGTGCAACACCGGCAATAGACAGCAGCAATAGCCTGACAATGATTGTAAACCCAACTGTTTTACCAACGCTCAGCATCACTTCGAGCACAGGGACGGCAGTATGCAGTGGCAGCCCCGTAACATTCTCAACTACCGCTACCAATGCAGGAACCGCTCCAACCTATCAATGGAGGAAAAACGGCACTGCCATCACGGGAGCTACTGCAGCAACTTATACTACTTCTGCAATAAACAACGGAGATATTTTCAGGTGCGTTATTACCAGCAATGCGCAATGCGCCAGCCCTGCTATTGATAGCAGCAACAGTATAACAATGACTGTAAATGCCAACCTGGTACCAACAAGCAGCATTGCTGCAAGCACTGGAAATACTATCTGCGCAGGCAGTTCTGCATCTTTTTCCAACACCGTAGTTAACGGCGGCACCGCACCCTCCTACCAGTGGATGAAAAATGGCACGGCAATTACAGGAGCAACTAACAACACTTATTCCAGCACCACTTTGAGCAATAGTGATATCATCACTTGCAATGTTACCAGCAGCCTGCCCTGCCCTACCCCGGCAACTGTTACAAGTAATAACGTAACAATGACCGTAAATCCCATTATTACACCAACTATTGCTATCGCCTCTAGTCTCGGTGATACTATATGCAGTGGTAATTCTGTTTTATTTTCAAGTGCTATCACCAATGGAGGTACTTCACCATCTTATGTTTGGAAAAAGAATGGCGCCGTTATTTCAGGAGCAACAAGCGCTACTTATACAACTACCACCGCGGTTACAGGAAATATATACAGTTGTGTATTGACAAGCAGCGCAACCTGCGCAACTGTTGCAACAAGTAACGCTGCGACCATGACTGCCATCAGTGCTGCCACTCCGGGTATTATTATTTCTGTTAGTCCGAAAGACACTATATGCAATGGCGGTTCAGTTACATTTTCCAGCACTATTACATACGGCGGGGCAGCCCCAACTTACCAATGGAAGAAAAACGGCAACGTTATAACCGGTGCTACAAGTTCCACTTACACAACGTCCGCCGTTGCAAGCGGTGATGTTTTCAAATGTGTATTAACAAGCGCCCTTTCATGTGCAGGTCCCACAACAGCAACAAGCAATAGCATTACAATGACCGTATTCCCCGTTACAGCGCCAACTATCAGCATAGCTACAAATCATGGCGACAGTATTTGCACCGGGCATGCTATTGCCTTTACAAGCGCCATCACTAATGGCGGGACTTCGCCTTCCTACCAATGGCTGAAAAACGGTAATACAATTGCAGGGGCAAACGGCGCCACTTACAATACTACTACAGCTATCAACGGAGATGCTTTCAGCTGTGTTGTAACAAGCAGCTATTTATGCTCTACGCCTTCGTCCGATACCAGCAACAGCATCACACTTTTAGTAAAACCATTATTAACACCAACTACATCTATTACAGTAAATCCGGGTACCAGCATTTGCCTGGGCGACATTGCTACTTTTAATGCCAACATTACTAATGGCGGTAATGCACCAGGCTACAAGTGGTATAAAAATGGTACTGCCATAGCTGGCGGTATTTATCCTACCATAACTGTGGGATCCATTGCAAACGGTGATGTTATTAAATGTGTCTTAACCAGCAGCGAACAATGCGCAACACCAACAACTGCAGGCAGCAACAATATAAGCATGCAGGTAAATCAAAATGTCGCTCCAGCTGTTGATATTATCGTTAATCCGGGCACTAATATAAGTGCAGGAACAAACGTAAGCTTTACCGCATTCCCTATCAACGGCGGAACAAACCCTGGCTACCAATGGTATTCTAACGGAAATCCTATATCATCGGCTACAAGTGGCACGTATAGCACAAACAATTTGAGCAATGGCCAAAAGATAAGCGTTAAAATGACCAGCAATGCTCAATGTTCTTTACCGCTTTCTGTAACCAGCAGCTCTGATACTATCAGCATAATTGCAACCGGTGTACAACAGGTAAACGGCTCATCTAACCACTTTGTCTTGTACCCTAATCCAACAAACGGTGCATTTACAATAAATGCTTTGGACAAAGGCATACTGCATTTGTATTCTATCTCAGGACAGGAAATGTTCGAAATAGCAATATCCGAAAAAACATCTACAGTGAATTTACCACTGGAAATGGCTAAGGGCGTTTATATAGCCCAATTCATTAACAGCAAAGGCAATGCTTCAGCCATCGTTAGGCTTATTTATCAATAATTAACGTGTCAAAAAAATAATATGAAATTAGTACTCATCAGCTTAGGGTTTTGGTTTAGTGTTGGTATGGGAATTTTGGTTGTGTTACTCATAGCATTCATACTGATAGCATCCAGCACAATTAAGTCTCACAGGGAATAGAACTAAACCCTTTAGACTTTAGATAAAAAAGAAAGCCATTCGCTGTCGCGAATGGCTTTCTTTTTGTTTTGAATAAATGAATCCTTATCCCAACTTATTTTTCAGGAATGCTTTTACCATGCCCCAGGCTTCAGCGCCTGCCTGCGGATTGTAGGCTGCACGATCGTTGTTATTAAAACCATGGTCCGCATATGAGATGCTGACATTTATATTGTCTTTACCTGCATCTGCCAGGGCATTGCTTACTATCTGTACATATTCAGGTAAAATATGCTTGTCTTTACCACCCCAGAAGAAAATTTGCGGAGCACTCATTTTGCCCACACGATCCATTATGGTATGTAGCCCGCCGCCATAATAAGAGACTGCTGCCTGTATGGGCAAGCTGGTATTGACAATAAACGAAACCCTGCCGCCCAGGCAAAAACCTATACATCCAATTTTATCTTTCTTTACGTTCCCCTGCCCTTGCAGCCATTCATAAGTGGCCTTGCTATCAGCTTCCAGGGTCTCTGTTGTTACTGCCGAGAAATGTGGCATAAGAACCGAAAAATCCTCATATCCCCCTTCAAAACCCGGAGGCGCTGTGCGATGAAACAATTCCGGGGCAATAGCAAGGTAGCCTTCAGCCGCCAACCTGTCTGCCATATCCCTGATGTGGGCGTTTACCCCAAATGCTTCCTGGAAAACCATCATTGCCGGGAAAGGCCCATTTCCTTCGGGGATAGCAACATAGGCATTCATATTGCTGCCATCGGCAACACTTACTGTAATTGTCTTGTTCATGGTTATTGATTTTAAAGACGAATGTAGGGAATCAGTATTAATTGAAAAAGTGCCTGATTTTATATATATTTTAAGAAATGCTTGCATCTTCGCAGGCATTTTATTAACTTGAAGTCTGTAAATTCGCAGTCCCTTTACAGACTCTTTATAAAGTATCATTATATATCCCTTATATCTGCGATGTATTAAGTCATGTTAGGTAAAAAATCAGTGTATGAGTGCAACGGCTAATGCCAAGTCAAAAATCAATCTGAAAAAAGAACTGCAGGAACATTTCGGTTTCGACGGTTTTAAAGGAGAACAAGAGAAGATCATTAAAAGTATTCTTGCCGGTAAAGATACATTTGTCATCATGCCAACAGGGGGCGGTAAATCCTTATGTTACCAGTTGCCGGCAATATTGAGCGAAGGTGTGGCTATTATCGTATCCCCGCTTATCGCTTTAATGAAAAACCAGGTGGACCTGATACGCTCTTACAGCAGCAGGGACAATGTGGCGCATTTTCTTAATTCTACCCTTACCAAAGTACAGCAGAAAAAAGTGAAGAGCGATCTGCTGGATGGCCGCACCAAAATGCTGTATGTAGCACCCGAAACTTTGACCAAACAGGAAAATATAACTTTCTTCTCTGATATACCTATTTCATTTGTGGCAGTGGATGAAGCCCACTGTATTTCTGAGTGGGGACATGATTTCCGCCCTGAATACAGGAAGCTCCGGGATATGATAAATGAAATAAGCCCTAATATCCCAATTATTGCTCTTACTGCAACCGCAACACCCAAAGTACAGGATGATATAGTGAAGAACCTGATGCTGAGGGATCCTGCCATTTTCATTGATTCGTTTAACCGCGCCAATCTTTATTACGAGGTTGTTCCTAAAGGCAAAAAAGAGCAGACCCTGAAAAGTATTGTGAAGTTTATTCACAGTATGAAGGACAAAAGTGGCATTATCTATACACTGAACCGTAAGACCACCGAAGAACTTGCAAGCACCCTTATGGCCAATGGTATTAGCGCCGTTGCCTATCATGCCGGGCTGGAAGGCCCATTGCGTTCACAAAGGCAGGACCAGTTCCTGATGGAGAAAGTGAATGTGATCGTGGCTACCATAGCCTTCGGGATGGGCATTGATAAACCGGACGTACGTTTTGTAATACATTATAATGTTCCAAAATCACTGGAGAATTATTACCAGGAAACCGGGCGCGCAGGCCGTGATGGTATGGAAGGTAAATGCCTGCTGTACTACAGCCATAAAGACGTGCAGAAGCTGGAACACCTGATGCGCGATAAGCCATTAAGCGAACGCGAAATGGGTGCCCAACTGATCTCTGAGACACTGGCCTATGTGGAGAGCGGCGTATGCCGCCGCAGATTGTTGCTGCATTATTTTGGTGAGGAATATAAAAATGAAAATTGCGGCAATTGTGATAACTGCCTCAACCCGAAAGAAAAACTGGAAGTAAAAGACAGTGTAAAAATAACACTGGATACCATAGCAGAACTGGACGAACGTTTCGGCATAGACTATGTTGTGAATGTGATACTCGGTAAAGCAAATCCACAGATACAGACCTTCAGGCATGATAAGTTAAAGTCTTTTGGCAGTGGCCTTATTATGGAGATGGACGCCAATTTCTGGAACTCACTTATCCGCCAGATGATGCTGGAAGGCATGATACGCAAGGATATTGAGGAATATGGCCTTTTGAAGATAACGGAGACGGGCAAAAAATTCCTGAAGAAACCTTTCTCAATCAAAGTAGCGCTGAACCATAAATATGAGGATGCCAATGGTGACGATGAAGAAGTAAGCAATGATGTTCAGCCTACTTCACTGGATCCTGTGCTCTATGATATGCTGAAAGACCTGCGCAGGCAGGTAGCCAAAGAAAAGAACCTTCCTCCTTTCGTTATCTTCCTCGAGAATTCCCTGGAAGATATGGCCAGCAATTACCCTACTACACTCGAAGAACTTGAAAAGATACAGGGTGTAAGTAAAGGCAAGGCTGTACGTTATGGCAGGAAATTTGTAGACCTCATAGCAAAATATGTTGAGGAGAATGAAATAGAAAAGCCGGACGATTTTGTGATGAAGAGCGTGGTGAACAAAAGCGGCATGAAGGTCTTCATCATCCTGAACATTGATAAAAAGATACCTCTTGAAACCATAGCACGCAACAAAAATGTAAACCTGCAAGACCTATTGGTGGAAATGGAGACCATTGTTGCCAGCGGCACAAAACTGAACCTCGATTATTGCCTGGAACAGGAACTGGACGAAAATGAGCAAGATGATATCTTTGATTATTTCCGCAACAGCCACGATGATAATTTAGAGACCGCCTATGAGGAATTTAAAGACCGCGATGTAACCCTCGAGCACCTGCAGATGATGCGCATCAAGTTCCTGAGTGAATATGGTAACTAAAATTTAATACAGCAAATTATAAAAGAGGCTGCCCTGTGTAGCCTCTTTGTTTTTAAATATTACCTTTGCGCCTTTATTTAAATACTAATAATTCTTATTGATACCAATGCGGTTTTTGCTCTCCATATTGTTTGCCCTGCTTTGCACTACCTGCACTTATGCCGCTGCCGATAGCATAGCCGTGCAAAAATGGAACCTGCATTTCCAGGGCACTTATATTTACCAATACCAGCCTGCATTCAGCTCAAAATACAGCGGTCCTAACAGCCTTGGCAACGCACTGGACAAAGAAAACTCTGTAACCGGCACCTTATTTTTCGGCACAAGGCTCTGGAAGAATGCAGAGCTATATATCAATCCCGAAATAGCGGGTGGCAGCGGACTGAGCGGCGCCTTTGGCATGGCGGCATCTACCAACGGAGAAACATTTCGTGTGGGCGACCCCTCCCCTACTTTATACCTTGCCAGGGGATATCTAAAACAAACTTTCCCATTAAGTAAAGAACTTGGTAAAACGGACGATGGCCAAAACCAATTGCAGGGTGCAGAGCCTGCAAAATATCTGCGCTTTTACCTCGGCAAGTTTTCATTAGGCGACCTGTTTGATAATAACCAATACAGCAAAGATCCACGCAGCCAATTTATGAACTGGTGCCTGATGAGCAACGGCGCCTGGGACTATGCAGCCAACCTGCGTGGTTATACCCTTAGCTTTGCATCAGTTTTGCAATGGAACAATATGTCTTACAAACTGGCCCTTGCCGCCTTGCCGCAAGTTGCGAATGGCGAAGACCTCAATACCAACCTGGGCCAGGAATACAGCCTGAATGCAGAAGTAGTAAGGGCCTATAAATTGAATAATAAAGACGGTCATTTACGCATACTCGGCTACTACAATAATGGCGACATGGGCAATTACGCACAGGCTATATCAGACGGCAGCTATAGTGTTATTTCTACCCGCCAGTACGGACGAACCAAAATTGGCTTTGGCATAAATGCCGACCAGCAGCTAACCGAAACCTTAGGCCTTTTTGCCCGCGCCGGATGGAACGATGGTAAAAACGAGACCTGGTGTTTTACAGAAGCCGATGAAAGCATATCTGCAGGCTTGTCTTTAAATGGTAAGAACTGGAAAAGAGTAAATGATGTAGTTGGCCTTGCTGTTGTTGTAAACGGCCTGTCCCAAAGCCACAGAGATTATCTGCAAGGTGGCGGCCTGGGTTTCCAATTGGGCGATGGCACTTTGAATTATGCTAACGAAACCGTTACCGAACTTTATTATTCCTGCAAACCCACAGCCAATGGCATCTGGTTCACTGCCGACTACCAGCTCGTACTAAACCCCGGCTACAATAGCGACCGCGGCCCCGTGAATGTTTTCTCGTTCAGGGTACATGTAGAATTGTAAGTATGCCTTTTCGCGGATTGTCCCTGTAGGGACATTATATTGGTAGAAAAATGTGATAAGAGGCTTCAGTCGTCCCGTATGGGACGGTATATTTTATTTCACATTTCCGAATGCCGTTGTTGGTCGCCTGACCAACAACACAACAACTTGACGGTCATGGCGGGCGCCGACCCGCCATCTCATTGATCTCGCGAAGCGAGAATGTTCCATAATGAGTTATGCAATCCTATGGATATTCCAATACCGTTGTTGATCGCTTGACCAACAACAAATCTTCTATCAATTGCCCTGACCTTTAGGTCGGGGATTGAGAATAACCCGATATTCCGGCTTTAGCCAAAATAATTTACGTAAGGCTTCACTACACGGGTCTGCGAGTGTCTGCGAAACTTATTCGTGACGATGGAGTGACCAAAATTCTGCGCGTGTCTGCGGGTATCTGCGGGAAAATCTATTTTACTGCCTCTCAATACCCAATTTAAATGTCTAAATCCACTTATTGCCCAGCCGGTGCATCCGGCTGCTTAGGTGCATCACCACCCGGGTTGGGGTTATGAGGCCTGTGCCTGCTTTTGTTCCTGTCCAGGTGCGGTTTCTGCGGCGGACGCTCCGTTCTTGGTTGTTGAGGTGTGCCTTGAGGGCGTGCCTGTTGTGCCGGTCTGTCTCCTTGCGGACGATTGCCTTGTGGCCTATCCCGCTGTGGGCGATTGCCTTGTGGACGGTCTCCCTGCGGACGATCGACTTGCGGACGATCTCCCTGTGGGCGATCACCCTGCGGACGGTTAGACTGCTGAGGCCGTTGTTGCCTTGGCTGTCCCTGTCCCGGTGCAGCGTTCTGTTGCTGTCCCTGTTGGGGCCTGTTTCTATTAGAGCCTCCTGATTTTTTCTTTTTGTTACCTTTCTCCAGGGCCTTCAGTGTTATCTGGCCTACATCATTCACAAAGCCCACATCTATTTTCACACCGGCTTTGCTAGCATTCGTTTCCAGTTCCACGGCCTGCAACTCGTCCGGCTTTATGCCTTTCCTGTTCTGGTCCATTATCTCCTTCACGCGCACAATGGTCATTGGGTATTGCTTATTACTGTCGGCATAGCTATACCACATCAGGTTCTTAAAAATATCCCTTTTTTGCAGCGTAGCCACACCCTTTATGGTTTCAATAGTGTCTGCGTGGTCAGGAAACACTTTTAGAGCATCAAGATAAGTGTCCAGTTCGTAGTTCAGACAGCATTTCAGCCTGCCGCACTGGCCCGAAAGCTTGGTTTGGTTGATGGACAAATTCTGGTAACGTGCCGCAGTGGTATTCACCGATTTAAAATCAGTAAGCCATGTGCTGCAACACAATTCGCGACCGCATGATCCTATGCCACCCACTTTGCCGCTTTCCTGGCGGGCGCCTATCTGGCGCATTTCCACCTTCAGCTTAAAGTCAGAAGCAAATAATTTTATCAGCTCCCTAAAGTCTACACGCTGGTCGGCAGTATAAAAGAAAGTGCCTTTTTTGCCATCGGCCTGCACTTCCACTTCTGCCAGTTTCATTTCCAGGTTCAGGCTGCGGGCTATGGCCCTTGCCCTTATCAACACCTGGGCTTCCCTTTCCTTATTAATATTACATTGTTTCAGGTCTTCTTCTGTGGCTATGCGCAGCACCCTTTTCAGGTCCGATGGGTCGTTAACCCCATATTTCTTCATCTGCAGTTTCACCAGTTCGCCTGTCAGGTTCACCTGGCCTATATCAAAACCGCCCATACCTTCCACGGTTATCCACTGCCCCTTTTCAAGAATATTGTTGGTATTGTTGCGGAAAAAGTCCTTACGGCTGCCCTGGTTAAAGGACACTTCTATCACAGGGTAAGGTTTGGCGCCATCATGCAGAGGTAAGGCGCTCAGCCAGTTATAAACATTTAATCGGTTGCATCCGCCGGTACTACATCCCCCGTTACTTTTGCAACCCGATGGTTTACCGTTAGAGGCGGTGCCACAATTGCCACATCCCATTGTATATATTTATGTTGACAGCGGTTTTGCAAATTCAAAAGAAAAAATTCAAAAAAATATGAATTCCCACTATGCCCTTTCCACACTATTTGTCCGACCGCTGATGATCGTGAAAAAATAAAATTAATTTGCAAAGGTATGAAAGATAGAAGACAGTGTATAGTAATATGATTTTTTATTATTCATGGCGTATTAAAACGATATTCTTTTGTTGTTGCTGATAGAACCGGTCATCTCGAACCCGATTTTTTCTTCGGGTGAGAGATCTCCTGAGAAATTGATTTGTAGCCCACTAGGACATTGCATATCGACTTTTTTCAACCGTACGATTTTTTCGTAAGGTTCACAACCTTCAGGTATCATTTTTTACCCCTCAAATATAAGGAATACTGCGGTTGCCTTAGGAAGGCTTGGGGGGCTAAAGGTGGTAAAGCGAGGGTAAGCAGTTAACGCCGGCGAAGCGAAAGGAAATAGCTAAAAAGGCTACTGAAAAAGATGGGGTGCTAAATAAACGACTAACTATATAGGTCTTTTGATAAATAATATTTAGAAATAGCCTCCATTACTGCCTGTTTTTGGGGATTATTACACCACTCATCTAAGTATGATTTCGCTAAATTATAATCGTGAATATCTTTAGAATTTAGCATTGCAATTAATGATTTATATATTAATTCATCGCTGTCGGTCATCCAAATTTAATTATTTTCAAATAGGCTTTTCTGATATGGTATTCTAAATTCATTAAAAAGTTTGACCCTAAATTCATACCATGTTTCACAGGTTTTCATTATTCTTATGGCATCATCTCTAAACCCTTCTAATTGCAGCTGCCCTTCCTCTGTTAAGTATTGAAAATTTTTATGTAACTTAATTCCATAAGC
>Ga0206970_10068_pt1 | contig 28008 bp, 29 predicted proteins | sample Alteio_BWOrgHeat_88_FD_152964 | JGI IMG/M metagenome (GOLD analysis project Ga0206970, IMG submission 152964) | Enriched cells from forest soil in Barre Woods Harvard Forest LTER site, Petersham, Massachusetts, United States -... | ecosystem: Environmental > Terrestrial > Soil > Temperate forest >... | reverse complement strand
CATGAAGGCTACCTTTTTGGTCACATCCTGCGGCGGAACAACGCCTTCGCCGGACACCACGATCTCGCCGAACCCCTCTTTCTCGTAATTCCTGATGTCGAATTTCTTTTCCGCGATGATGCGTCGCAGCTTGTCATAGCGGCTGGGCTTGACCGCCACATAGCACCAGAACGGATTGGAATTGCTCATCAGCCCATAAGCCAGCATGACCATGCGCCCCACATTGTCGGGAGTTATGTTGGAAGATTCCGCCATGAATAATGCGCTTTTCCTCAAGGGCTGAACTCAAAGTTATGCTAGAGCATCCTGGTTAAATAACCGTTTATATGCGACGGTTATTTCCGGGTAGCCTGCTACGTTGTCTATCAGCGGCCCGACTGGTTGGCAAGCGCCATAGCGGGTTCATAGCCCTGCGCACGCATACGCAGCATCATCAATGCCTGCGCCTTGCGCATATCTTCTTTTATGGCAAAGGATTCTTCCGCCTCGGGACTGGGATGCGGCATTTCGGTTTTAGAAGAGGTGAGATATTTATAGCCGACCACCGCCAGTGTAATGCCGCCTATTTTCTGAGCAAGCCAAACAATGGAAGTAGCAAGGAAGCTCGGCTCTGTGGCTACCTTTTTACCAACTTCCTCAATAGCTTTCTTTCCGCCTTCTTCAACCGCCTTGCTCGCAAAGGTTTTACTCAACTGGACTCCCAAATCGCCAAGCGCTTGCCATACGCCGGTGGCCAATCCTGGAAAAGCCAGAGCAATACCAGCCACGATCGCCGCCCCGGCCAGTATTCCCTTGGCCAATCCGCCCCAATTGATGGAGGAATGTTTTGTTGTCTGCTCGGCATTCTCGCTCATAAAAATCTCCTAACCTATTATACTTGTTATATTTTTAGTCTTTTTAGCAATCTTATGGAATTACTATAACATGGAATAATGCAGTGGTGCGTGACAATTGTGTTAAGATTGTATTTTTACACCATTTCTATTCTTCTTTCATCGACTGCATCAGGATTTCGGGGGAGGTCTGGTACATTTCGGCGACCTTGAGGATGATGTCGTCCGGTGGCGATTTCCCCTCGCCGGAGACAATAATTTCTCCATAACTATCAAAATGATATAGATCGAGTTTGCCCTCTTTCTGCGCAGTGACAAAGGCCTGGTATCGCCCCGGCTTTACGGCGGCGAACAGCCAGAACGGGTTGCCGTTCTCCAGCATCCCGTAAATCAGGACGATGATGCGCGTCAGGTCGTCGGTGGGTTGCTCAGTCATGCAGTTGTTTTTTGCACCAATTGGCGACTAAATCCACTATTTCTTCGATTTCCTTGCGTTCCACAGGAATGACCGCCGGTAAATCATAACGGACTTGTACCGCAAAAGGATTGAGCTTTTCTACTTGTTCTTGCGGGAAAGGTAGGGCAAATCCATGTTTTTTTAGAATATTCATCAAAGCCACTAAATCATGAGTGTAAGGGTAATCAACTCCGCGAGATCCAATGACGCTCTTTAAATATTTTTCCACCGCCTGTTGCGCATGAAAACAGCTTATCCTTAACGGCACCTCCTCCTTGCGAATAAATATCCGGAATGCTTCGTGATCTTCTTGCGCGATAATGAAGAGAGTGCGCCAGTTATCTCGCGGCGTCATACAGGACTTTTCCTTCTTTCAATGCCCAATAGATAAGATTTGATTGCCATTCAGCGTGTTCCTGAACCGTAGCACCTTCAAAAGCCACCACATCAACGCCAATGCCGACATCGCCTACAGCCCGGCGGCCAAGAACGGAGGCATTAAATGTATTGTCCGTTTGGGCGTCCACCACCATCAAGTCCAGATCGGAATGCTCGGTGGCGTCGCCGCGGGCGTAGGAGCCGAAGAGAATGATTTTCTTCGGATGCAGCGCGGCGGCGATGCGGTCGGCAGCGGCCTGGATTTGTTCCTGGGTCAGCATGAAATGACAATATAATCAGATGATTAAAAAGTCATGTAGTTTTGTGATTGATATGAGAATAAAAATAATAAATTTCGTCTGTTCACGCCGCCGCTTCACGTGGGTTGCTGAGCAAATTCCGCATCACATAGGGTAAAATCCCGCCGTTCTGGTAGTATTTCAACTCATCAATGGTATCGATGCGGCAGAGTACGGGAACGGTTTGCGACGAGCCGTCCTTGCGCGTGATTACCATGTCGACTTTCATGCGCGGCCGGATGCCGGCGGCCAATCCCTTGAGCGTGATGGTTTCTTCGCCGGTCAAGTTCAGCGTTTTGCGGGTTTGTTCGCCGTGGAAAGTCAGCGGCAGCACGCCCATGCCGACCAGGTTGCTGCGGTGGATGCGCTCGAAACTTTCGGCGATGACGGCTTCAACGCCGAGCAGCCGCGTGCCTTTGGCCGCCCAGTCGCGTGAGCTTCCCGTTCCATATTCTTTTCCGGCGATGACGACGAGTTTCGTGCCGCCTGTTTTGTATTTCATGGCGGCGTCGTAAATGCTCATCTGCTTGCCGTTGGGGATATATTTCGTATAGCCGCCCTCGACGCCGCTTAGCATCTCGTTCTTGATGCGGATATTGGCAAACGTGCCGCGCATCATGACTTCATGGTTGCCGCGCCGCGCGCCGTAGGAGTTGAAATCTTTCGGCTGCACGCCGTGCGCCACCAGGTAGTTGGCCGCCGGGCTGTTTTTGGCGATGTTTCCCGCCGGAGAAATATGGTCGGTTGTCACCGAATCGCCGAAGATGCCGAGGATACGCGCGTTCACGACATCGTGCGTGCCGTCGGTGGCGCCTTTGCTCATGCCTTCGAAATAAGGCGGGTTCTGCACATAGGTGCTATCGCTTTGCCATTTATAAGTCTTGCCCGAACCGGCGTCGATGGCCTGCCATTCTTTTTCGCCCTTGAACACGTCGGCGTATTTGCGCTTGAACATATCGGCGGTGACGCATTCCATCACCACTTTGGCCACTTCGTGGTTGGAAGGCCAGATGTCTTTCAAATAGACCGGCTTGCCGTCGCTGCCATTGCCCAGCGGCTCTTTGCTGATGTCGATATTCATCGATCCGGCCAGCGCGTACGCCACCACCAGCGGCGGCGAGGCGAGGTAGTTGGCTTTGACCAGCGGATGGATGCGCCCCTCGAAATTGCGGTTGCCCGACAGCACAGCGGCGGCGACCAGGCCGTTATCCTTTATCGCCGCTTCGATTTCGTCTTTCAGCGGACCGGAATTGCCGATGCAGGTGGTGCAGCCATAGCCGACGAGGTTGAATCCCATCGCGTTTAAATCCTTATCCAGTCCCGACTGCGCGAAATATTCGGTGACGACTTTCGAACCCGGCGCCAGCGAGGTTTTGACCCACGGCTTCGGTTTCAGTCCTTTGGCGGCGGCTTTGCGCGCCACCAGACCGGCGGCCATCATTACTGACGGGTTGCTGGTGTTGGTGCAGCTCGTAATGGCGGCGATGACAACATCGCCATGCCCCATTTCGTAATTGCCGACTTTGACACGTTTTCCGGCGGCGGTTTTTTTATCCTTGTCCAGTTCGGGCAAGGCATCGGCAAAGGATTTATGCGCTGCCGACAGCAGCACTTTGTCCTGCGGACGTTTTGGCCCGGCGAGGCACGGCTCGACGCTGGCCATATCGAGTTCGAGCGTATCGGTGAAGATCGGGTCTTTATAACTGGCGTCGCGCCACATGCCCTGCGCTTTGGCGTACGCCTCGACCAGCGCGATGCGCTGGGCGTCGCGCCCGGTCAATGTCATATAGCGGATGGTTTCGGCATCGATGGGGAAGATGCCGCAGGTGGCGCCGTATTCGGGCGCCATGTTGGCGATAGTGGCGCGGTCGGCCAACGGCAAATTGTCTAAACCCGAACCATAAAATTCCACGAATTTGCCGACGACGCCTTTTTTGCGCAGCATTTGCGTAACGGTCAACACGAGGTCGGTCGCCGTCGCACCTTCTTTAAGTTTACCAACTAACTTAAATCCTATAACCTCTGGAATAAGCATGGAAACCGGTTGGCCTAGCATGGCCGCTTCGGCTTCAATGCCGCCGACGCCCCAGCCGAGTACGCCGAGGCCATTTATCATCGTCGTATGCGAATCGGTGCCGACCAGAGTGTCGGGATAGGCGACGCCGTCGCTCGACCATATGGCCTGCGCCAGATATTCGAGATTGACCTGATGGCAGATGCCAGTGCCGGGCGGGACGACGCGGAAATTATCGAAGGCTTTTTGTCCCCAGCGCAGGAAAGCGTAACGTTCGCCGTTACGCTCCATTTCAATTTCGACATTCTCGGCGAAGGCATTTTTTTCGCCATAATGATCGACCATCACCGAGTGATCGATGACCAAATCGACCGGCGACAGCGGATTGATTTTCTCGGCATTGCCGCCCAGCTTCTGCATGGCGTCGCGCATGGCGGCCAGATCGACGACGGCGGGCACGCCGGTAAAATCCTGCATCAGCACGCGCGCCGGGCGGAAAGCGATTTCACGTTCGGAAGTTTTGGCATACGCCCATTCGGCGAAGGCGCTGATGTCAGCAGCCTTGACGCTGACCTCGTCCTCGTAGCGCAGCAGGTTTTCGAGCAGAATCTTGAGCGAATAGGGCAGGCGCGATAAATCGCCCAGTTTTTTGTAAGCTTCGGGCAGGCTGAAATACTCATAGCTCTGATTGCCCGCCTTGAGCGTTGCTTTGCTATTCAGCGAATTCTTGCTCTTGTGTTGCATGGGGGTCTCCTATTCGGTTTACATTATTCCAAACACTATAGTATTAAGGATCAATGGTTAAATGTTCGTTACGCGCAGCGGTTGAAATTTTGTATGCTAATCTGTGAAAATATCGCCTGCATACGAGGAGAAACAAAGATTTTCAATCACTTAGGCTTTTGCCTGCAGGGTGGCGCGCTGCTATTGCTCAAAGGCCCGAATGGCTCGGGCAAGACCAGCCTTCTCAAGATATTATGCGGATTATTGCCTGCCGAGTGCGGTCAGGTACTGTGGAACGGCGAGCCTATCGAAAATAATGACTCCTTTAAGCGCGACCTGATGATGATCGGCCATAAAAGCGCTGTCAAATCCGATCTGACCGTGCAGGAAAACCTGCAATTCTGGGCGCGGCTTTACGATACGGAAATATTAATTCCGGCGGCGCTTAAATTTTATGACCTGGCCGCATTCAGGGACGTGCCCGCCGGGCAGCTTTCGGCCGGATGGCAGCGGCGCGTGGCGCTGGCGCGGCTGATCATCGCGCCGTGCAAATTATGGCTGCTCGACGAGCCGACCAATTTCCTCGACGACGATGCGGTGATCCTGACTGCCAGCCTGATCGAATCGCGCGTGCAGCAGGGCGGCATCGTCGTCGTCGCGTCGCATATCATGAACTCGGCGATTGCTGCGCATACGCTGTTTATGGGGGATTTTATTCCGTCATCCTGCGGGACGCAAAGCGTCAGCGCAGGATCTCCGTCAATGGAATAGATGCGAATTACTCTCTCGCCCTGCTTTTTAATAAGCCTGGCTTGGTAATGCCCTCTTTCGCAGCCATTTCTTCTATCAATGCATTTAGCGTATCATTTATACCTACCTTCATATCTTCACGTTGTATATGCGTCATAGGATTTCCACCTTCTTGCCGCCAAGTGGATGGATCAAGATGGGGATTAGCTTCATAAGTTTTTTTATGTAAGATTTCAACAGCAGCAGCATAAACGTTTTGAGCCAATGCGATTGCTTTTCTGTCTTGCAACTGATTAGCAGCCGTTGCGTTTTGATCTGCCTCAAGTAACCGCACTACAGCCGTTCTCATCTCCGGCGTTACATCAATTTTTATATGATGACCTTTATCATCGGAATAAGTAAGATCGTCTAGACTCATAAGTCCTCTCATGGTGTAAAATTGTCCATAACTATAACATTATAAAAGTTAAAAATAAATAAATATTATATTATGTTTTTTCTTATTTTAAAACAAATGCTTTTACTTGCATTCCGCAAAGGCGGCGGGGCGCTCGGCACGTTGGCTTTCTATATCATTATCGTCACGCTTTTTACTTTCGGCCTCGGACCGGAAGGTATGAAGGAACATGCGGGGGCGGTGCTGTGCGTGGCGCTGCTGCTTTCGACGGTGACCGCCTTGCCGCTGCTTTATGAGCGCGACTTCGAGGACGGCACGCTGGAGCAATTCCTGCTGCAGCCAGCGATGCTGGAAGTGCTGGTGCTGGCCAAAATCTGCGGTCAGTGGCTCGCCAGCATGGCGCCGCTGTTGGCCTTGTCGCCGCTGCTGGCCGTCATGGCGGGGCTCGATGCAAAAGAGATGATGCAGGCGCTGCTATTGCTGCTGCTGGCCTCGCCGACCATCATGGCGCTCGGCTCCATCGCCGCCGCCCTGACGCTGGGCAGCAGGCGCGGCGGCTTGTTGCAGGCGCTGGTGGTGATGCCGTTCTATATTCCCGTGCTTATCTTCGCCGCCTCGGCGGGCGGGCAGGGGGCGATGCTGTTTCTGGGAGGCATGCTGTTCGCCTCGCTGCCGCTGGCCTGTTTGGCCAGCGCGGCGTTGATCCGGGTAAGTCAGGATTAGCTATAAACCGGTAGGAGAACTACGTTCGGGTACAACAGCTAGCTTCCCTCTATTTTCACCAGCCCATGTGCCTTTTTCCAATTCCTCCTGCCTTGCATCTAACAAACCATCTAGTTTTAAATTGGCTTCTTTTTTTTCAGGCGGCAAATTTTGAATGACATAGTCACCATTAATGTTAGGATCACCAATTTTCAAACCAATCTTCCCTAACGCATCAAACATTCTTCCGTGTTCTGCAGTATCTTGTTTAGGAGCGTTTGTGATTAAATATAATCCCTTATTATGTCCTGATTCATGCACTATAGGCTTTCCAGAATGACTTCGGTCGCTACCATTAGATGGGTCGCAAGCTATCCCATGAGATTCTAAAAGTGCTGCAATTTTTTGTTCTGGGTTAAGTAGATTACTCATTGCTTTCATTAATTCATTCATATTTTGCTCCTTTTTAGCCAATTGATTTTAGGTTTGATGCATGGAGTAGCTACTATACCAATCAATTGATAAAATATTAGTAAATAAATCATAAGGATTCAAGGCATTTTTTATTAATGCAAATCCAAAAACGTGAACCTTTCCCTTAGAAACCGCGCACAAGTGATAGAAGTTTCATAGGTTTCAACATCCCAGCCCAGCGCTTCCGGCGTGTCGGGGCATTCGGCGGCTTTGAGGATGGCATGAATATGGGCTGAAGGAATGATAATTTGGGAAATCTGTTCGGCGATGCTTTCCCATTCTTTGTCATTCCCGCGAAAGCGGGAAACCAGTTTTTCCTGCTTAACTTTATAAGCCTTTTTAGCTTCTTCTGTTATCTTGCTGCCGAATAGTTTTGCCATTTTTTCATCAGGAAAATCTATCGGTTTCACGACCGGGCGTTTTTTTAGCAGATTTTCCTGCATCCGCGCCATAGTTAATGTAGTTACTCCTATTTCTTCACCATGGAAAGTTACTGGATTCCCGCCTTCGCGGGAATGGCAAGCTGACAACATCCCTATCGCATGGGCCACCATGTGCTCGCCCTGGCTGGCCGGGTAGCTGCCGCCGGCGATGGTCATGCCCAGCCCCGACAGCCATAACACCTGCATCAGCAACTCCAGGCTTTGCGGATCGGCCTTGGCGATGCCGCGCGCATTCTCGAAAAGACCATCTTCCACAGGTTTAAGAAGCGTAAACGGCGTTTCGTCGTACGCCGTTCCCAGCATGAGATGCGACAGCAGCCAGTCGGCCTGCGCCGCCCCGCGCGCCAGCGAATCGCCCAGCCCGCTTTTATTAAGGCGTAGCGGCGCGGCGGCGATGACGGAAAGGTCGCAGAATGCCGCCCTGGGCATTTGCGCCGCGAAAGTTTTTTTATAGCCGTCTACCATAATCGACGCGTTGGCCGAAAGGTAGCCGTTCATAGAGGCCGCCGTCGGGAAGATAATATAGGGCTTGTTGTCGAGGAAGGAGGCATATTTGCACAGATCATTGATGGTGCCGCTGCCGACGGCCACCAGCGCGTCGCATTGGCCGGTCTTGCGGCGTATTTCCTCCACCGTCTCCCCCTTGGCGGCGGGCGTTCCCTCCAGCGTCACGCGAATACCGCCGAAACGGCCTTTAAGCGCCCGGAATACCTGGTTGCCAAAGGCCGACGCCGTATGGCGGTCGTCGATGACGGCCAGCCGCATCGGCGGCAAGGTCATGGCCACCACGTCGTCGATATCGTGCTTCAGCGAACGGCTGCACAGCAGGTGCGGTACCGCCGGTAGGCTTTTTTGCAACAGTGCTTCCGTCTCTTTGGAAAACATTATAAATACAGTTGTGAATTATAAAACGGACGCTATGCTACTGCGGTTGGAATTATTCCGAAACGTTTTTGTGTAACCCCCATCCCGATAAGGAAACGAATATATGAAACGTCTGTTCACGCTTCTGCTTACCGCATTTATTTTTGCTTTCACCGCGCCGGTGGCCGTGCATAACGCCGCTGCCGCCCCGCCCACCGGTGATGACGCCGCCACCAGCGCCACCGATAAGGCCATGGAGGGCGATAAGACCGACGGCAAGGGAAAGCATCATCATAAACATGCTTCCCCCACCAGCGAAAATACCAAGACCAACGGCACGAAACACACGCACCACAAACACCCGCATCACAAGCACAAGAAGGCCGACAAAGGCGCTGACGCAGGTGCCGATACCGGCAAGTAATCACTACCATCCGGTTGGAATAAAGCCTCGGGATCATATCTCGGGGCTTTATTTTTTAGCGCATGCTGTTACATATATTTCATGAAACATCACCTCGTTTTCATTCTTATCGCTGTCCTATTTTCTTCGCCGGGTTTTGCCCACGAAGTGCAACAGGTTCAGGAAAATTCCAGGCCGTTTGGCCTGTGGCTGGAGGAATTTAAACGGGATGCAGAAGCGCAGGGCATTGCGCCGGCGACGCTCGATGAGGCCTTCGCCCATAGCGAAGCGCCTATCGACCGCGTCGTCGAACTCGACCGCAAGCAGCCGGAATCCGTGCTGACGCTTGCGCAATACCTGGGCAATACCGTCACCGACAAACGCATCAAAGAAGGCCGCAGGCAGCTTGCCGCCAATCGTCTCCTCCTCAAAAAAATCGGCAGAAAATATGGCGTGCAGCCGCGCTTTATCGTGGCGCTGTGGGGCATCGAAAGCAATTTCGGCGGCTATACCGGCGGCTTCGAGATTATCGACGCCCTGGCGACGCTGGCCTACGATGGCCGCCGCGCCGATTTTTTTCGCGGCGAGCTGATCGACGCGCTGAGAATCCTCGAACAGGAGCACATGCAGGCTTCCGCCCTGAAAGGCTCATGGGCCGGGGCGTTGGGGCAATGCCAGTTCATGCCGGACAGTTACCTGAAATATGCCGTGGACTATGACAAGGACGGCAAGCGCGACATCTGGAATACGAAAGCCGATGTCTTCGCCTCGATCGCCAATTACCTCAAATCCTCGGGATGGGACGATAACATCGGTTGGGCCAGGAGGGTGGCATTACCGGTCGGTTTCAACCGCGAGCTGGCCGATATTGCTTCGGAAAAATCGCTGATCGAGTGGGGACGCCTCGGCGTGCGCGCCGAAAGCGGTGGCAAGCTTCCTGCCAAAAACATCCAAGCCTCGCTGCTTTTCGTGGGCGAGGGGGACGATGCCGTTCCCTATATCGTGTACGGCAATTATAAAGTCCTGCTGAAATGGAACCGCTCGCGCTTCTTCGCTACGGCGGTGGGCATGCTGGCCGACCGTGTAGAAAGCCGGCGTTAATTTCGCTTGGCTTGGTAACGATGAACCGGTACAAAAAAACAAGGCAAAGTAAAGAGCGGATGACGGCATGAGAATGTCTAAATATTATGGCGTGATTCTGATGCTGGCACTGGCCGCCTGCCAGTCGACGCCGCCGCAGCCGGGCATGAAGCTCGGCAAACCCTATGTCGTCGACGGAGAAATCTATTATCCCGAATACGAACCCTCCTACGACAAAATCGGCGAAGCGTCGTGGTATGGCCCTGGATTTCATGGCAAATACACGGCCAGCGGCGAAATATTCAACCAGAACGATTTGACGGCGGCGCATCCGACGCTGCCGATGCCGTCGCTGGTGCGCGTGACCAATCTCAGCAACGGCAAGAGCCTGATCGTGCGCATCAACGACCGCGGGCCGTTCAAAAGCCACCGCATCATCGATCTGTCCAAGGAAGCCGCCCGGCAACTCGGCATCCGCAGCATCGCGCGCGTGCGCGTACAATTTTTGCGGCAGGAAACCACGGAATATCTGGCTTCGCTGCAGCATGGCGGTAGCCGCAGGGTCGATATGGCGCGCTATAACGACAATGCCGAACCGGAGGAGCCACAGCAGGATGCCGCCCCGCCGTCGCAGATCGTAGAAAATACGGAGTCTTACAGCCATGCCGGCCAGACGGTCAACGATGCTGCGCCGATCGTAACGGTCAGCGCCGGCGAGCTAACACCCTACAAAACGGCAACCGGCGGCCTGATGCGGGAAGCCTGGGCGGACGACGGTGCCGCTGCGCCTTCCAGTGAGAATCCTCCCGGCTTCGCTCCCCAATCGGTAAAAGTAGCGCCGCTGCGTGCAATTTCCGCTTCGGCCTATATCATTCAGGCCGGTTCTTTTTCGGCCGAGGAAAACGCCCGCAGGCTTGCTTCCAGATTGTCGGGTATGGCGTTGCTGGCCGTCGATAATGTGGACATAGGGGAAAAATCCTGGTGGCGCGTCCGCGTTGGGCCATTCAAAAACCAGCAGGAGGCCGACGCTGTGCTGGCCAGGGTGCGCGCTGCCGGTGCACCGGATGCAAGGATTGTACATTTATGAGGAGGTATCAGGTGTCAGCTAAGATCGTCATTGCGACCCCGCACTTGTTGCGGGGGAAGCAATCCAGACTGTTGCAACAAACTGGATTGCCGCGTCGCCTTCGGCTCCTCGCAATGACGGGTTTGCTTTTTCTGTCATCTATCTTCTGTAATCCGTCACCTGCTTTCGCCATTGAAACTGCCGCCAAGCAGGCCTTCATGATCGACATGAATACCCATTCGGTGATGCTCAATAAAAATGGCGACGAGGCGATGCACCCGTCATCGATGAGCAAGCTGATGACAGTGTATATCCTCTTTCAGCGGCTGAAGGAAGGGCGCGTGCATCTCGACGATAAATTCAGCATCAGCGAAAAAGCCTGGCGGACGCAAGGGTCGAAGACGTTCGTCGGCATCGGCGAGCAGATTTCCGTCGAGGATTTAATCCACGGCATCATCATCCAGTCGGGCAACGATGCCTGTATCGTCGTCGCTGAAGGGCTCTCCGGCAACGAGGAGGCCTTTGTGTCCGAGATGAACCGCGTCGCCAAGACGATCGGCTTGACGCACAGCCATTTTACCAACGCTACCGGCCTGCCCGACGATAACCACCTGATGTCGTCGCGCGACTTGGCGACCTTGGCCGAGCGCCTCATCATCGATTTCCCGGAGTATTATCATTATTTCAGCGAGCGCGAATACACTTATAACCATATCACGCAGGGCAACCGCAACCGGCTGCTCGGCAACGACATCGGCGTTGACGGCCTGAAAACCGGCCATACCGATGCGGGAGGCTACGGCATCGCCCTGTCGGCGCAGCAGAATGGGCGGCGGCTGATTCTCGTCATCAACGGCATGGAAAGCGACAACGACCGCATGGAGGAGGGGGACAGGCTGCTGCGCTGGGGTTTCCGCGAATTCGAGGATAAGGTGTTGCTTCATAAGGGACAGAAAGTGGCTGACGCTAAAGTGTGGTTCGGCAAGAAGCCGCTGGTGCCGCTGGTGGCCGATCAGGACGTGGTGCTGACGCTGCCCATCAACGCCGGAGAGGTGACGCTGACGCTCAAATATAACGAGCCAATGCCGGCGCCTGTGGCGGCAGGCGCGCATGTCGCCGATCTGCTCGTCACGCCGCCGGGCGGCGAGCCTATGGCCATTCCGCTGGTAGCCGGCGAAGATGTGCCGAAGCTGTCCGGCTTTGGCCGCGCCTGGGCCGTGCTGGGGTATTATGTGCATCGCAAGCAATGACCGGCAAATTTATCACCTTTGAAGGCGGCGAAGGCAGCGGCAAATCGACCCAGATTGCCTTGCTGGCCAAGGCTTTTGCTGCTTCCGGCATCCCTTATGTGCAAACCCGCGAGCCAGGCGGGTCAGCAGGCGCCGAGCAACTGCGCACGCTGCTGGTTAGCGGCGAGAAAGATGCTTGGGACGCCGAAACCGAAACGTTGCTGTTTTACGCGGCGCGCCTCGACCATGTGAACAAACTCATTAAACCGGCATTGGCCGAGGGAAAAACCGTGATCTGCGACCGTTTCGCCGATTCGACACTGGTCTATCAGGGCATCGGCAAGGGGCTTTCGGAGGAATACGTGCGCATGCTGCATCGTCTGACGCTGGGCAATTTCCAGCCCGACCTCACCATTATCCTCGACATCGACCCCGCCATCGGCCTGAAACGCGCCGCCGCGCGGCGCGGAACCGAAACGCGCTTCGAGTCTATGGACATCGATTTCCACCACTGCATCCGCGCCGGGTTTTTATCCATCGCCGAGCGCGAGCCGAACAGGTGCGTGGTGGTGGATGCAGTACTTAACATTTTTGATTTACACGAAAAAATTATGTTTATTATAAATCAGGCTATTGTATTAAAATAAAAATAATATTATGATTATTTAATTAATTATTAAATTTTCTTCCCTATAATTATATTTTTAGAAATAGATAAGGAGAAGATCATGCCTAAACCATCAAATCCTATTATTATAGCTGCTATGAAAACCGTTCTGGAAATAAAAGGGCGTGCGAGCAGCGGCGATATTGAACCAATATACGATAATTTTAGAGCAGCGCTTGAAAAGTTAATGGCTGATGGTATCGACATAAATCAAACTAATAGTGCGGGCAGAACGCCATTAGATTCCGTAAAGTCTAAAATTGCGCAAGCTTTGGCTAATGAAGATTATGTTGGATACGATGAAAAATTCGACTATTTGAATGATTTGAGAAGCGAGTTAGCAAAGATTTTAGATATTATGGTTGATCATTGTGCTAAGAGCGGCAGAGATTTACCAAAACCTAAGAGACCTCGTGGTGGACGATAAGGCTCTCGTTGTACACAGGATAAATCAGCTTATTACTTTCCCGATTGCCACAATGTTTGCCTTCGCTTAGGCTGTGGCTATGACACCCCGAACCAACACCGAACTCTTCGGCCATGACGACGCCGAGGCGCTGCTGATGCGCGATTTCGCCAGTGGAAAGCTGGCGCATGGCTGGATCATCAGTGGGCCGAAGGGCATCGGCAAGGCGACGCTGGCTTATAGGTTTGCGCGGGCGCTTCTTTCTTCCCCCTCCCTATCCCTCCCCCCGAACGGGAGAGGGAACATTGCACGTCGCATCGCCGCCAATTCCCACGCCGATCTGCTGGTCGTCGAGCCGCTGCACGATGAAAAAAAAGAGGAACCCGCCCGCGAAATTTCGGTCGATCAGGCGCGCGAAATTGCCAGATTTCTGTCGCTGACGCCGGGCGAGGGGCTTTGGCGCATCGTCATCGTCGATAGCGCCGACGCGCTCAACGTCAACGCCGCCAACGCCATCCTTAAAATTCTCGAAGAGCCGCCGCCGCAGGCCGTGCTTCTGCTGATCTCGCATAATCCGGGACGGCTGTTGCCGACCATCCGCTCGCGCTGCCGCATCCTGAGGCTGAGGCCGCTCGCCGCCGCGCAATTCAGCGCCATCATGCGCCATATCGCGCCGGACATCGATGCTGGCGAACTGGCGGCGCTGGCTCAGCTATCAAGCTATTCGCCTGGTATCGCACTGGAAATGCGCGAACAGGGCGCGGTTGAAACCTATGGAAAAATGCTGGAATTATTGTCGCCGCTGCCTCATCTTGATACGCTCAAAATCCACGCCTTCGCCGACCGCATGACGGCGGGGCAGGCGCATGCCAACTGGCAGCTATGGATACGGCTGATGCTGTGCCTGCTGGAACGCGTGGCTAGGCAATCCTCCGGAATGGAACCGGAATTCATGTCCGGCGATGAATCGGCGGTGCTGCGAAAACTGGCCGCTTTGCACCCGGCGCCGGTATGGGCGGCGAAATGGCAGCAATGCGCCGATCAGTTTTCATTGGCGGAGCGGCTGCATCTCGATTACAAGCAGGTGATCATTACGTTCTTTCATTCCATTGTGAGTAGGGAAGTGCTAGTGGCTGGTGCTAGTGGCTAGGAGAAACAAACGGGTTACTTCACTAGTCACCAGCACCAGTCACTAGCACTAACAACCAATGACTAAAAACTACTACATCACCACCCCCATCTATTACGTCAACGACCGTCCGCATATCGGCCATGCCTATACGTCGGTGGCGTGCGACGTGTTGGCGCGCTTCAAGCGGCTTTCGGGTTGCAACGTCAAATTCCTGACCGGCACCGACGAGCATGGCCAGAAGATTGAGAAATCGGCGGTACTGGCGGGCATGACGCCGCAGGCGATGGCCGACGCCAATTCCGGGCATTTCCACGACTTGACCAAGCTCATGAACATCAGCAACGATGATTTCATCCGCACCACCGAACCGCGCCATATAGCTTCGGCGCAGGCCTTATGGAAAAAAATGGAGCAGGGCGGCCATATTTATCTCGATTCCTATAAAGGCTGGTATTCGGTGCGCGACGAGGCCTATTACCAGGAATCGGAATTGGTAGACGGTAAGGCGCCTACTGGCGCCGAGGTCGAATGGGTAGAAGAACCAAGCTATTTCTTCAAGTTATCGGCGTTTCAGGATAAATTGCTTGCGCATTACGCTGCAAATCCCAGTTTTATCGGCCCTGAATCGCGCCGCAATGAAGTCATCAGCTTCGTCAAGGGCGGCTTGAAAGACTTATCCATCTCGCGCACGACGTTTTCCTGGGGCATTCCGGTGCCCGGAGCTCCGAAGCATGTCATGTATGTCTGGCTCGACGCACTGGCCAATTACCTCTCGGCGCTGGGCTATCCCGATGAAAACGCGTCGGATTTCAAAGCTTTCTGGCCGGCCGATCTGCATATGGTCGGCAAGGATATTTTACGGTTTCACGCCGTCTATTGGCCGGCGTTCCTGATGGCCGCCGGATTGCCGCTACCCAAACGCATTTTTGCGCACGGCTGGTGGACGATCGAGGGCGAAAAAATATCGAAATCGCTCGGCAACGCCATTGCGCCCGCCGACCTGGTGACTGAATTCGGCCTCGACCAGACGCGCTGGTTCCTGCTGCGCGAAGTGCCGTTCGGCAGTGACGGCAATTTTTCCCGTGAGCGCATGGTGCAGGTCATCAACAGCGAATTAGCCAATAATATCGGTAATTTGGTGCAACGTACATTGTCGATGATAAACAAAAATTGTAATGGAATACTACCAAATGGATCTGTAAAAGATTCTCCTGTAGGAATTACAGGAATTAATTTCGAGGAAGCACAACTATTTATAGAAAACAACGAGTTCGATAAATATACCAATCGCGTGATTAAATACGCCTCAGAAGCAAATGAATATATTGATAAACAAGCACCTTGGGCACTTAAAAAACTCGGCAAATTAGAAGAAATGGGTAAAGTGCTTTATTCGTTGGCGGAGTCTATTCGGAAAATCGCTATATTTATACACCCATTTATGCCTGAATCCTCATCTAAAATACTCGATCAGCTGGCGGTTCCTTTCGACCAGAGATCATTCCACCATTTGAGCGAAACGTTTTCACTTATCCCCGGTACCGTGTTGCCGCCCCCCCAGCCAGTATTTCCGCGCTTTATAGAGAAAACCACATGATGGAATCATTCCGCTTATCAACGCAGTTATCCACATGATACTGGTCGATAGTCATTGCCATCTCAATTTTCCCGATTTCAAAGACGACCTTAATGCCGTGATAGAACGAGCGCGCCAGGCCGGAGTAGGGGTTATGCAGACGATTTGCACCGATATGGCCGAATTCGACGAGGTGAGGGGCATCGCCGAGCGTTATGAAGGGATTTATTGTTCGGTCGGGGTGCATCCCAACGAGTCCGGCGCTACGGAAATAACGACGGCAGAAGAGCTTATTGCCAGAACTTCGCATCCGAAAGTAATCGGCATCGGCGAAACCGGCCTCGATTATCATTATGAACGCAGCGGCCGCGACTCGCAGAAACAAAGTTTCATCGAGCATATCAAGGCGGCACGCGCAACCGGCCTGCCGCTGATCGTCCATACCCGCGACGCCGATGAGGATACCGTAAGTATTTTAAATAATGAAATGGAAAATGGTAAATTCAAAGGATTGATACATTGCTTTACATCATCAAAATATCTCGCTGATGAAGTTATAGAATTAGGATTTTATATTTCATTATCAGGCATTGTTTCCTTCAAGAACGCCGGGGCCATCCGCGATGCCATCGCCGATGTGCCGATCGACCGGCTGCTGGTTGAAACCGATGCGCCGTACCTGGCACCCATCCCGTATCGTGGAAAACGTAATGAGCCATCATTTGTCATATATACAAACAGGATATTATCTGAAATTAAACAAATATCTGAGGAAGAATGCGCTAAAACCACGACCGATAATTTTTTTCGGTTATTTGATAAGGCGGAGCGTTCAGCATGCGCGTGACCGTACTGGGCTGCGGCAGTTCGACCGGCGTGCCCGCCGTCGGTTGCCATTGCAGCATCTGCATCTCGGACAATCCAAAAAACAAGCGGACGCGCGTTTCATTGTTTATAGAAATCAATGGAATAAATATTCTCATCGATTCGTCGCCGGATCTTCGGCAACAAGCGTTGCGGCATGACATACAGCGGATCGACGCCATATTATATACGCATGACCACGCCGACCATACGCACGGTATCGATGATCTCCGCGCTTTCAATTACTTATCCGGAAAACCGCTGCCGATATATGGCGATAATCTCACTTTATCGTTGCTGCAACAGCGTTTTGCCTATGCGTTTTTGCCGTTGCCGGAACAACATATCTGGTACCGGCCAAGCCTACAGCCGCATTCGCTAGCGGATGTCGCTGTCCATACCTTCACAGTTTCAGGTATTTCAATTACTTCATTTGAGCAGATGCATGGCAAAGTGAAAACACTTGGCTATCGCATTGGAAAATTTTCTTATTCCACCGATGTTGATGTCCTGCCGGCGGCGGCGTTCGAAGCGTTGGCGGGTACGGAAGTGTGGGTGGTGGATTGCCTGCGCTACAAAAAATCCTACAGTCATTCCAACATCGAAAATACCCTGGAATGGATCGGCCGCGTCAAGCCGAAACTGGCGGTTTTAACGCATATGTCCCATGAATTCGACTACGATACGTTATCTGGCCAATTGCCAGAGGGCGTTGTGCCGGGATATGATGGCATGGTAATAGAGTTGTGATCCTATCATGAAAAGTTTTTTTCAATTCATCATTTTTTGCGGAGCAACGCTTATGTCAGCTTTTATCGCCCATGCCGAGCCAAAACCGACCGACAAAACCGCCTATGATTTCAGCTTCGAGACGCTGGACGGTAAGCCGCTGCCGCTCGCGCAGTACAAAGGGAAGGTGCTGCTGGTGGTCAATACGGCGTCCAAATGCGGATTCACGCCGCAATATAAGGGGCTGGAAGCGCTGTATAATACATATAAAGACCGCGGGCTGGTCATCATCGGCGTGCCGTCCAACGATTTCGGCGGCCAGGAACCGGGAACGGCCACGGAAATCAGGCATTTCTGCGAGCTGAATTACGGCGTGACGTTTCCGATGACTGCTAAATATGATGTCGTGGGTGACGGCGCGCATCCGTTCTACCAATGGATTCATGGCGTGTTGGGCTTCGGCTCGGCGCCCAAATGGAATTTCCACAAATACCTGATCGACGCCGACGGTAAGCCGGTCGATTATTTCGCTTCAACGACGGCGCCGGATTCGGAAAAGCTGGTCGAGGCGATTGAGAAGCTGCTGCGGAATTGACACTTGATGATAAATATTTTCCATAATATATATTATACGATAATCTGACCTATGGCCATTCAGTTTGAAGATATACTCGCCGCCTTATGCTCACAGGTTACGCTAAGCCACGCCAATGAATCGCAAAAAATGTATCTCGTGCGCGACGCCAAGGAAGCCAGGCTGGCGCGTGATGTGCTGGTGGCCTATGGCTTCGATGCCAAAGCCTATGATAAAGATAACGCATCCAGGCTTTATATCGCCTCGCCTTCGCTTGACTCTGCACTTGTCGAGCAAAAGCTTTCCGCCGCGTTGGCCTACGCCATATCGCTTAAGCAGATCAAGCAAAGCCTCGATACGCTGTGCCATGATCATGCACCAGCATTACAGTCGCCTGATTACAACATAACGTTCGCTAATATGCAGCCTGCCGGAAAACAAATCGTTATCCACCTCACCCCCCCTGCACACCTTGATACCAGTGTATTGCACGCGCCGGCATCGATCCCTCCATCGAGGGTAACACAGGCGGTTAGCGCCAGGCCCGCGAGAGCCAAAAACCGGCCTTCGGCAAGCGCTGACCAGTCTTTTTTTTCTGGTCCGGCTGTGGGGAAAAAATCCTATCAGAGAGCTTTTAAGAGAAAATCCAAACCAGATAGCCTGTGGCAACAAATGTATAGTTATCTGAGCGGCCATATGGTCGCCAGCGTTTATGGCATGTTTCTGGCCGTAGTGTTTCTGATCGTGTTATTTACTGCATTCACCTTCTCAAAAGCTTTCCTTTGCCCTGATTTCGCCACAGCGAAAAGAAATACTGCCTGGTACTGCCAGCAAATGAATAATAGCCCATGACAAAACATAATGCCCCCCATCCCCTGCGCTCCCGTGCCGCAATCAGCCTCAAGGGCGATGTGACCGTCCCCGGCGACAAATCGATTTCGCACCGGGCGCTGATGTTATCGTCGCAGGTGCTGGGCGTGACGCGAATTTCCGGGCTGCTCGAAGGCGACGATGTGCTAAACACCGCCAAGGCGTTGCAGGCGCTGGGCGTTAGCATTCAATGTAAAAACCATATCTGGGAAGTCCGGGGCGTCGGCATCGGGGGCTTGAGCGAGAGCGCCGAGGTGCTTGATCTCGGCAATTCCGGCACCAGCGCGCGGCTGCTGATGGGGCTGGTGACGCCCTACCCTTTCACGACGTTTTTTACCGGCGACGGCAGTTTGTGCTCGCGGCCAATGGCGCGCGTCATGACACCGCTGATGCAGATGGGCGCGAAAATTACCGCCCGCGACGGCAACAAGCTGCCGCTGGGTCTGACTGGCACGGCTGAGCCCATGCCTATTACCTACCGGCTGCCGGTGGCTTCCGCCCAGGTCAAATCGGCGATTCTGCTGGCGGCGCTGGGTACTCCGGGCATTACCACGCTCATCGAGCCACAGGCTACCCGCGACCATACCGAGAATATGCTTACCTATTTGGGATTCAAGATAGAGATCGCCGCAAACGGAGGCGAAACTGCGATCAGCATTCAGGGACATCAGAAAATAAAGCGGTCCGACCGCGAGATTACGGTGTCGGGCGACCCCTCCTCCTCCGCTTTCCTCGCCGTGGCTGCCCTCATCTGCAAAGATTCTAAACTCACCATAAAAAATGTGTGCGTCAATCCGCTGCGTACCGGCTTATTCGTTACGCTCAGGGAAATGGGCGCAAAAATCGAGCTGCGTAATGAACGGATCGCTGCGGGGGAAAAAGTGGCCGACATATCTGTTGCCGGCAGCCATCTCAAGGGCGTAACCGTACCGGCAAGCCGCGCCCCGTCGATGATCGACGAATACCCGATATTGGCCGTGGCCGCCGCCTGCGCCGAGGGCGAAACGGCGATGCACGGGCTGTCCGAATTGCGCCTCAAGGAAAGCGACCGCCTGGCCGCCATCGTCGAATCGCTGAACGCCTGCGGCATCCGCGCGCGTGCCGAGGGCGACAGCCTCTATGTCACCGGCGCCGGCGGTGCTCCCAAAGGCGGTGCCACCATCGCCACGCATTACGATCACCGCATCGCCATGTCGTTCCTTGTATTAGGTATGGCAAGCCAACAGCCTGTCACCATCGATAATGCGTCGGCCATCAAAACCAGCTTCCCGAATTTCGTCGAGTTGATGAATTCGCTAGGCGGAAATATTACGATGACCGGATTACCAGATGACCAGATGACCAGAGCTATTTCCGGTCATCCTCTTGTCATCGCTGTCGACGGGCCGGCGGCCTCCGGCAAAGGCACGCTGGCAAGGCGTCTGGCCGAAGTTTTCGGCTTCGATTATCTCGATACTGGTAGCCTGTACCGGGCCGTCGGCATGAAACTCGTCTATGGCGGCAACGATACGCGCGATGTGGCGGCGGCGGTGGAAGCGGCGAAACATATCGATGTCGAAGACCTTGCCAATCCGCGTTTGCGTCAGGAACGCATCGGTCAGGCGGCGTCGGTCGTCTCGGCCTTTCCCGAAGTACGGCAGGCCTTATTGGAATTCCAGCGCAATTTTTCCCGCTCTGCCAGAGGCGCCGTGCTCGACGGGCGCGACATCGGCACGGTGGTCTGCCCCGACGCTGATTTTAAGTTTTTTATTACGGCGACGCTCTATGCCCGCGCCCGGCGACGCCATAAGGAATTGCAGGGCCAGGGCATCGAAGTCGTCTTCGAATCGGTGCTGGAAGATTTGCGCGAGCGCGACGAACGCGACGAAAAACGCGCCGTCGCCCCGTTAAGACCCGCTGAAGACGCTATTTTGATTGATTCCTCAACCCTCGATGCCAGCGAGGTCTTCGACCAGGCGCAGCAGGTGATAGTGAGGAAATACCCGGGGCTGGGAGCTTAACATCCCCGCCGCATGGCGGAGTTCGGTTTATCGTACCAGACCCGCAATAAGTGCGGGGTGACAATGCAAAAACCCCTTGCTTTCCCCCAATTTTCGAGTAAAAATGCGCGCCTATTTAACTATAGCACGGCCTCCGGCAGCGCGGACGTCGCAGAAATGCCATTGTGGCTCAAATGTTTAACCAGAAGCGGCGCTGACGCTTTGCAACCGAAGAAGGTGGTCATGGGTTGTGGGTCATGGGTTGTGGGATAAGGATTCCCTCAACCAATAACCAATAACCAATAACCAACAACTAATTTATGTCTCAACCCGCACAAGCATTCGATATGGAAGTAGAAGATTTCGGCGCGTTATTTGAAGAATCAGTAAAATCCGGTGGCAAGAACGAGGGCTCGGTCATCAAGGGCATCGTCATCTCCGTTGAAAAAGACACCGTCATCATCGATGTCGGCCTGAAGTCGGAAGGCCGCGTCCCTTTACGCGAATTCATGGTCGGCGGCGCTGCTCCTGAACTTCGCGCCGGCGACGAGGTGGAAGTCTATTTAGAGAAAATCGAGAATAAAAACGGCGAGGCCGTGCTGTCGCGCGAAAAAGCCTTGCGCGAAGAGGCCTGGATCAAATTGGAAAAAGCCTGCGCCACGCAGCAGCGCGTCGAAGGCGTTATTTTCGGCCGCGTCAAAGGCGGCTTTACGGTGGACATCCAGGGTGCCGTGGCCTTCCTGCCCGGCAGCCAGGTTGACATCCGTCCCATCCGCGACGTCACGCCGCTGATGCACATTCCGCAGCCGTTCCAGATATTGAAGATGGACAGGAAGCGCGGCAACATCGTCGTCTCCCGCCGCGCCGTGCTCGAAGAATCGCGCATCGAATCGCGTAACGAACTGCTCGGCAAGATCGCCGAGGGACAGGTGCTCGACGGCATGGTCAAAAACATCACCGATTACGGCGCTTTCATCGACATGGGCGGCATCGACGGCCTGCTGCACGTTACCGATATTTCGTGGCGGCGCATCAGTCATCCGTCGGAAGTATTGTCGCTCGGCCAGACGGTCAAGGTCATGGTTACCAAGTTCGACCAGGCGACCAAGCGCGTGTCGCTCGGCATGAAACAGCTGGAGCAGAACCCGTGGCAGAGTGCCGCCGAGAAATATACGGTCGGCGCCAAACTACGCGGCAAGATCACCAACATCACCGATTACGGCGCGTTCGTCGAGTTGGAGCCGGGCATCGAAGGCCTCGTCCATGTGTCGGAAATCTCGTGGGTCAAGAAAAGCGCGCATCCGTCCAAGCTGGTATCGGTCAGCCAGGAAGTGGGCGTCGTCGTGCTCGATATCGACGCTTCGAAACACCGCATCAGCTTAGGGATGAAGCAATGCGAGGAAAATCCCTGGGCGGCCTATGCCTCCAAAGTGCAACCCGGCGACCTCATCGAGGGTGAAATCCGCAATATCACTGATTTCGGCCTGTTCGTCGGCCTGGAGGGCGATATCGACGGGCTGGTGCATCATTCCGACTTAAGCTGGTCGGAACCCGGCGACGCGGCGATCAAGAAATATAAGAAGGGCGAGCGCATCAAAGCCAAGATCCTCACGGTCGACGTCGAAAAAGAACGCATCAGCCTTGGCGTCAAGCAGCTGGAGAAAGATCCGTTCGACGCCGAATTCGCCGATGTGCAGAAAGGCGCGACGCTGACCTGCACCGTTACTGAAGTGCAAAGCGACGGCATTACGGTGAAAGTCACCGACAACATTCAAAGCTTCGTCAAAAAGTCCGACCTTGCCCGCGAACGCCAGGATCAGCGCCCTGAACGCTTCGCTGTCGGCGACCGCATCGACGTCAAGGTCACTTCAGTCGATAAGGCGACGCGCAAGGTCGGCGTGTCGATCAAGGCGCTCGAAGCCGAAGAGCATAAGAAAGCCATCGCCGAATACGGTTCCACCGACAGCGGCGCGAGCCTGGGCGATATCCTTGGCGCAGCGCTGGATGCGGCGAAGGAAGAAAAACCGGCGAAGAAGGGAAAGAAATAAGTCGATAGTCGTTAGTGAGACGTAAAATTCTTTGCTAACGACTAAAGACTATCGACTAAAGACTAAAACGCGGAGCCGTATGGCAATAAATGCAGACACCCTCCTCGACCGCCTCTACCTCAAGAGCCAGATCACCAAATGGCGCGTGCTGGCGGTTATCTTCGCCGTTATCGCGCTGGTGGTTGCTTTCGAACGTTATTCCATGCACTCGCCCATCGAGAAGGATTACGTGGCGCGGCTCTCCTTCGACGGCATCATCGATGATGACCGCAAAGTCTATGACCTGATCGACGACATCGGCGATAATAATAAAGTAAAGGCGGTGATCGTCTGGTTGGATACGCCGGGCGGCAGCGCCGTCGGCGGCGAAGAAATTTATCTCCGCCTGCGGACGCTTTCGGAAAAGAAGCCGGTGGTGGCAGTAATGCGCTCTATCGCTGCCTCGGCGGGCTATCTCGTGGCGCTCGGCACCGACCATATCCTGGCCCGCGACGGCACCATCACCGGCTCGATCGGCGTGCTCATCGAAACGGCGGAAGTGACCGAACTGGCGGCCAAGCTCGGCATCAAGCCCATCATCATCAAATCGTCGCCGCTGAAAGGCAGCCCCTCGCCTTTTGAAAAGGAAACCCCGGAATCCGACCGCGCCATCCATGATGTCATCGGCGATTTTTATACGCGTTTCGTCGACATCGTGGCCGAACGCCGCAAACTGCCGCACGACACGGTGGTTCAGCTGGCCGACGGACGGGTCTATAGCGGCAGGCGCGCCCTCGACGATAAACTGATCGACGCCATCGGCGGCGAGGACGAAGCGATGAAATGGCTGGAGGATGAGAAGCATATCAGGAAAGGCCTGGACATTAAAGATGTCAAGGTGGAGGAGGAAAACAGCCTGCTTGACCAGCTTACCCAGAGCGTCGCCGGAAAATTTTTTCAAAGAAGCAGCGTAACGCTTGACGGGCTGCTTGCCATGTGGCATCCTCACCTGCATTAAGCGTCTAAGTTACGACAATATTTCAAGGGAAATCACCATGACCAAGTCTGAACTCGTCCTTCGCCTCTCCAAAAAGTATCCGCATCTCTATCAGCGCGACATCGAAACGCTGGTGTCCACCATCTTCACCGACATCTCGGAAACGCTGGTGGACGGCGGCCGCGTCGAGCTTCGCGGCTTCGGCGCTTTCTCGATCAGGAAGCGCGAAGCCCGCAAGGCGCGCAATCCGAAAAACGGCCAGGAAGTCCATATCGGCGAGCGCTTTGCCATCTATTTCCGCACCGGCAAGGAATTGCGCGAGCGCATCAACAAGCCGCCGGTGATGACGCGTTAGAGAGCATTGGTTTGACGTCCATCAAACAGGCGATAAAGTTCCTATTAGCTGCAACCATCGTCGCTGTTTTCCTGGCATTTTCCATCGCCAACCGCGAAATTGTGACCGTCAGCTTTTCTCCGCTGCCTTATTCGGCGGCGATGCCGGAATTCCTGCTGGCCATCATTTGCATTGCCTTGGGAAGCGTGGCTGGAGGATTCGCCATCAGCATCAGATTGTACAAAGCCGAGCGCCAGCTAAAGGCCGAACGCCGGCGCATCATGGCGCTGGAGAACGAGATCCAGGCACTGCACGTGCAACAGCAGGAAAAGCTGGGCGCGCCGATAGCGGGTGACCGGTGACCGGCGTCGGCATAAAAATCTGCGGCTTGGCCAATGAGGAAGCGGTGCGGGCGGTCATCGCCGCCGGGGCCGATTACGCCGGATTTGTTTATTTTCCGGCCTCGCCGCGCCATGTGACGGTGGAACGTGCCGCCGAGCTGAAAGCGCTCCTACCCTCTTCCGTCGCTTCCGTGTCCGTGCTGGTCGATCCCGGCGATGCGTTGCTGGCGGAGGTGCAATCGGTACTGAAACCAGATTATGTGCAGTTGCATGGCAAGGAAACACCGGAGCGCATCAAAGCCATAAAAAAAGTGTTTACCGGTATAAGAATTATCAAGGCCATCAGCGTACGCAGCGGCGATGATGTGGCGCAGGCTGCGGCTTATAGCGATACGGCGAATATGTTTATGTTCGACGCCAAGCCGCCGGAATTGCCCGGAATGTTGCCCGGCGGCAACGCGCTTTCCTTCGACTGGGCATTGCTCAAAGGCCGGGAATTTCCGTTGCCGTGGTTTTTATCGGGTGGATTGAATGCTGAAAACATCGTTGCGGCGATAGGCGCAACCGGGGCAAAAATGGTTGATGTCTCCTCTGGCGTCGAGCGGTCGCCCGGTGTAAAAGATGCGTCATTAATCGAAGCGTTTGTGAAAGCGGCCAGACATGAAACCTAACCTCACCGGTCCCGACGAGCGCGGCCATTTCGGCATTTATGGCGGGCGCTATGTCGCTGAGACGCTGATGCCTCTGATCCTCGAAGTCGAGCAGGCCTATAATAAGGCTAAAGCCGATCCCGAATTCCAACGCGAACTCGATTATTATTTTACGCATTATATTGGTCGTCCCTCCCCGCTTTATTTCGCTTCGCGCCTGACCGTGCATTGCGGCGGCGCAAAGATTTATTTCAAGCGCGATGAGTTGAACCACACCGGCGCGCACAAAATCAACAACTGCATCGGCCAGGGGTTGCTGGCGAAGCGCTTAAGCAAAAAACGCATCATCGCCGAGACGGGCGCCGGGCAGCATGGCGTGGCGACGGCCACGGTGTGCGCGCTGTTCGGGCTGCAATGCGTCGTCTATATGGGCGCCAAGGATATCGAGCGGCAAGCGCCCAACGTTTTCCGCATGAAGCTGCTCGGCGCGGAAGTAATTCCCGTGCATTCCGGCTCGAAAACGCTCAAGGATGCGATGAACGAGGCGCTGCGCGACTGGGTAACCAACGTCGAAGACACGTTTTATCTAATCGGCACCGCGGCCGGGCCGCACCCCTACCCGGCCATGGTGCGCGATTTTCAGTCAATCATCGGCCATGAAGTGCGCGAGCAAATGCAGGCTGCTGAAGGCCGCCTGCCCGATACGCTGGTCGCCTGCATCGGCGGCGGCAGCAACGCCATCGGCCTGTTTTATCCGTTCATCCACGAGCCGGACGTGGCGATGATCGGCGTCGAGGCGGCGGGGCATGGGTTGGATTCCGGGCAACATGCTGCCTCGATCGGCCGCGGCCAGCCTGGCGTGCTGCATGGCGCGCGCAGTTATTTATTGCAGGATGAAAACGGGCAGGTTCAGGATGCGCATTCCATTTCCGCCGGGCTAGATTATCCCGGCATCGGCCCCGAACATGCGTGGCTGCACGATAGCGGCCGCGTGAATTATGTTTCCGCTACCGACGATGAAGCGCTCACCGCTTTTCAGCTGGTCTCGAAGCTGGAAGGCATCATCCCGGCGCTGGAACCGGCGCACGCGCTGGCGCACGTGCTGAAAATCGCCCCAAAACTGCCCGAAAATCACCTGCTGGTAGTCAACCTCTGCGGCCGCGGCGATAAGGATATTTTTACCGTGGCCAAAGCGCTGGGGGTGGAGTTGTGATATTTCCCGGGACTAACTTTTCTGAACACCTACGCAAACTATAAATTTAATCCTACTAATATTCGTATTCTCATGTGCCCCTTCTGTTTTTGCACCTAACACCTTTATGCCCACATGTAAATCTCCAGATATTTTATCGCTGGCAGTTACAGCTACATCAAATTCTATATCTTGGATATCATACTCGATATGATGTTTTTTAGCTTTATTTTCAGAATAAACGCTATAGTGTGGCGCAACTACAAATGTATCATCCTCCGCTAGCTTAGATTTTGCTGCTTTAATACCTTCCGCAATATCAACCAGCGTGTTCTCAATAAATTCTTTTAACTCCATACTACCTATCCCACCCTCTTATAAATCTCTCTGCCGCCCAAACACGTCATCCCGGCGAAGGTCGGGATCCATGCCAGACAACAGGTACATTATCTGCCATTGTTGTACCAGAGACGTTACTCATCGCATTGCCTTGAACCCGGCAGCGACGGAACAAATAATGATGACAGCTATCAATAAAATAACTCCCCAGTCTTCAGGGCTCCACCTTTTCATTTGCTATACCTCTTAATTTCCAGCCATTACTTGTTGAGAAGCATGGATCCCGGTCTTCGCCGGGATGACGATCAACTTACCTTCTGATAAATCTCCCCACCGGATTCCCTGAATTTTTCGGCCATTTCCTCCATGCCTTTTTCCTTTTCCCGTTCAGCCGCCGCATATTCGCGGACGTCCTGCGAAATCTTCATCGAGCAGAATTTGGGGCCGCACATCGAGCAGAAATGCGCCACTTTGGCGCCCTCGGCGGGCAGGGTTTCGTCATGGAAATCCTTGGCGGTTTCGGGGTCGAGTGACAGGTTGAACTGGTCGGCCCAGCGAAAATCGAAACGTGCTTTGGACAACGCATCGTCGCGCCTGTACGCGCCGGGATGGCCTTTGGCTAGGTCGGCGGCGTGCGCCGCGATTTTATAGGCGATGACGCCGGTTTTCACGTCGTCGCGGTCGGGCAGGCCTAAATGTTCCTTAGGCGTGACGTAGCATAGCATGGCCGTGCCGAACCAGCCGATCATCGCCGCGCCGATGGCGCTGGTGATATGGTCGTAGCCGGGCGCGATGTCGGTGGTTAGCGGCCCCAGGGTATAAAACGGCGCTTCGTGGCACAGCTCCAGCTGCTTGTCCATATTCTCCTTGATCAGGTGCATCGGCACATGGCCGGGACCTTCAATCATCACCTGCACGTCATGTTCCCATGCGATCTTAGTCAGTTGACCTAATGTCTTGAGTTCACTGAATTGTGCCTCATCATTGGCGTCATGTTGCGAGCCGGGGCGCAGCCCGTCGCCCAGCGAAAAACTCACGTCGTATTGGCGCAACAATTCGCAAATATCCTCGAAATTGGTATAGAGGAAATTTTCCTTGTGGTGGCTCATGCACCATTTGGCGAGGATACTGCCGCCGCGCGAGACGATGCCGGTTTTGCGGTGCTCGGTCATCGGGATGAACGGCAGGCGCACGCCGGCATGGATAGTGACATAATCGA
>Ga0206970_10075_pt1 | contig 28190 bp, 26 predicted proteins | sample Alteio_BWOrgHeat_88_FD_152964 | JGI IMG/M metagenome (GOLD analysis project Ga0206970, IMG submission 152964) | Enriched cells from forest soil in Barre Woods Harvard Forest LTER site, Petersham, Massachusetts, United States -... | ecosystem: Environmental > Terrestrial > Soil > Temperate forest >... | reverse complement strand
TCTTCGCCGTCTTGGCGAACGCCGGAGGATCGAGGACGATGGTGTCGTAGGCGCGCCCACCGACCGACTGGTCTTTTAGGTAATCGAAGGCGTTGGCCTCAATCCACTCGATGTTGTACTCGTTCAGCGTAGCGTTGTCTTCCGCGACTTCCAGAGCCTGCCGCGAACTGTCGACTCCCGCCACGCGACGGCAGTGCTGATACAGGTGCAGTGCAAAACCGCCGTGGTAGGTGAAGACGTCGAGGGCATCGCCGCGGGCATAGAGCGCGGCAGCGGCGTAATTTTCGCGCTGGTCGAGGAAAGCACCGGTCTTCTGCCCGCTGGTTACGTCGTAGTTAAAACGCAGGCCGTTCATGTTGAAGATGGTCGCGGTCCGAGCATTACCTTTCTGGGGCTTGCCGACAACGCCGGACTCTTTGGGCGGTAGCTTCTCCAGTTCGCGAATATGTTCATCCACGCGCTCGAAGATAGTGGCGTTCGGGAAATGCTCGCGGAGGGAGTCCGTGACGGCCCGGCGCAGGTCTTCGCGGTCCATCGCCTGCGTAAGGACCTGCATGGTGAGGATGTCGTTGTAGCGATCGACGATCAGGCCGGGGAGAAAGTCAGCTTCGCTGAAAATCAAACGACAAGCTTCGGTCTGCTGCAGAACTTCGTCCCGATACGAGATGGCCGCAGCCACGCGGTTGCCGACGATTTCGGGCAGCTCGACCGCATAGGTCTCTTCGCGCCCGACGGCGAACATGCGGATCGCTATCTGTGAGCTGGAGCTGTAAAGCGCGTCGCCGAGGATACGGCCTTTTTCGTCGAGGACAGCCACCAGCGATCCGGGCTCGGCTTTGGGCTTTTGATCCTTGAGGTCCGAGCGATAGACCCACACATGCCCGGCTCGTATGCGGGCTGCACCTCGTAGGGTCAGATGGATCGGCGGATTCGCAGTTGCGGATTTAGAGGGCTTCACAGCGTGGGCTTAGTGTACATCGCTGCTGCAAGGGGCAGGCAACTAAGGGTTGGGATCCGTGGGAGGCGCGATGGCCGGAGCTTCCGAGTACAGAACGCGCTGGCACTGATCGCAGTAGATGATTTCGTTGTTGGTGTGCACGTGCTGGAGCACCTGCGGCCGCAGATACACGCGGCATCCCATGCACATGCCGTTCTTCTCGAGGGCCAGCCCGGTCCCGCGGAACTTGGCTACGCGGTCGTAGTGGGTAAGGACGTCGGCCGTAATCGCCTCGCGCAGTTGGTCGCGCTTGGCGCTCTCGGTCGTGAGTTCGGCTTCATCCTTCGCAGTGATTTGGCGGGCCTGTTCCTTTTCGCGCTCGATCTCTGCCGTCTCGGACTTCAACTCGTTCTCAGCCTTCTTTAACTCGTCTTTCTTTGTGTCGGCGTCGAGCATGACTTCTAGGATTTTGTCTTCAAAGCCTCTGATGGCATCTTCGGCGAACTGGATCTCCTGGAGGAGGGCCTTGTATTCGGGATTGGTCTTGACGTTGAGCGATTGGTCCTTGTACTTGGAGATCTTTTGCTGCTGCGCCTGGATATCGCCCTCATAGCCGCGCTTCGCCTTGTCGCCGGCCTGCATCGCGGCTTTCACCTTTTCGACCTGGACCTTGGACGCGGTCAGCTTGGTTTCGATGGCGGCGATTTTCTTCGGCAGCGCGGCGACTTCCGCATTCAGGCGGGCAATGACAGTATCAACGGATTGCAGCTCGATCAGGCGTTCGAGGTCTGGATGCATGTGGCTGCTTTGAGTTTAGCAAACCCGTCGAACATCACCCCGAACGCAACGCAATCAAAGCAGAGAACTCGCGAGCGACGGCGCCAGCGGGTGCGCGATACAGTTTCATTCGTCACGCTTCGGGAACTTGCGTTTACTTGGTGATGCCAATCATTTACCCTTCAGCGAAACTCCAACCGTGCCGAACATGACCCGATCTCTTGTTACGCTTCTCGCCGCAGTTCTGTCTGTTTCTACAATCTCTGCACAGAAACCCGCCGATCGGGTATATCGAAACGGCGTGGTGTTTACGGCCGACGGCCAGCATTCCGCTGCGGAGGCGGTAGCTATCTCCGCCGGCCGAATCGTCTACGTCGGGGAAGAGAAGAGTGTTGCGGCGTTCGTCGGCAAGAACACGAAGGTCACCGATCTGCAAGGGCGCTTCCTAATGCCGGGGCTGGTTGACGGCCACATGCATCCGCTGGAAGCCGGGCTGAAGCTGCAAGAGTGCAGCCTCAACTACGAACCGATCACCGTGGAAGAGATGCAGAAGCGTATCCAGGCTTGCCTCGACAAGACGAAGAACGAGGAACCCGACACGTGGTTGGAGGTGGTGAGTTGGTTCCAGGAGGGCATGGTTCCCGCCGGCGTGAAGACGAGCCGCGCCACGCTTGATGCGCTGAACACGAAGCGGCCGGTCTTCGTGCGATCCTCGTTCGGCCACACGGCGCTGGCGAACAGCCGCGCCCTGGCATTGGCGAAGGTCACGAAAGACACCACCGATCCGCTCGGCGGCAAGATTTGGCGCGACTCGGACGGAAATCCGACTGGCTTGCTGGAAGACGCCGCGCAGGAATTTTGCTCCAAGCTGCTACCTAAACCGACAACACAAGACGACGTTGAGTCGGCACGGCTCGCATTGAAGGCGATGAACGCTCAGGGTGTGACGACGTTCCTCGACGCCGATGCGCCTGACGAGAGCATGGCGTCGTTTACGGAACTCGAAAAGAAGGGCGAACTCACCGCACGCGGGCACTTCGCACCGCAGATCGCTCCGGAAGAAGCCAGCGATCCGGCGAAGGCGGTTGCGACGATTGTCGGGTACGCAAGGAAATACGATCAGGGCGCGCCGAAGGTAAAGCCTGGCATCACGGTGCGCAACGCCAAGCTCTATCTGGATGGCGTGATCGCCGCGCCTGCCCTTACTGGCAACATGCTCGAACCGTACCGCGTGAACGCTGGCACCGCCGAGAATCCGAACTGGGTGGCGGGAAAGAGCCGCGGCCCCGACATGTATTTCCAAGCCAAGCCGTTGGCGGACATCTTGACTCGGCTCGCGAAGGCCGGAATCGATCCGCACATGCACGTTGATGGCGACGGGGCAGTGAACGCCGCGCTGAACGGGATCGAAGCGATGCGCAAAGCTACGGGCCCCACCGATATTCGTCCGGCCCTGGCGCATTGCGAAATCGTTGGCCCGGCGGATTTTGCGCGCTTCAAGGAGCTGAACACGACGCCGGTGTTGTCATTTCAGTGGGAGAAGCCGGCGGGCGACACCATCGGCTTGACCAACTACTTTGGTCCCGAGCGGATGAAGATTCTTGAACCTGCTGGCTTGCTCGCAAAAGCAGGCGCGCGCGTCGTGTTTGGCAGCGATTGGCCGGTAGATCCCCTCGATGAGTGGTTCGCGCTGAAGGTGGGGGTGACTCGCATGAACGCGCCGAGTGCGGGATTTCAGGGAAGACTTGGAGAAGATCCAGGTTTGACTCCCGACCAGGTTCTGCGTGCGATCACGATTGACGCGGCGTACGAGTTGCACCAGGAGCGCGAGACTGGCTCGCTGGAAGTGGGCAAGTTCGCCGATCTCATCGTGCTCGATCGCAATCCGCTGAAGATAGCTCCTGAAGAGATTGCGAACGTGAAGGTGCTCGAAACAGTGGTTGGCGGAAAGACGGTGTATGCGAAGCAGTAGGACGGCAGGAGCGTCGAACAAGAGGTCCGGAACGAAGCCGAAAGCGGCTCCGCGAAAGCGTCGCAAGTCTAGCCGCGGAATAGCTTTTGCGGTCGTCGCGGTGATCCTGGTGCTCGCGTTTGGAAGCTACCGATTCTTCACGGGAACGGGATTGAACAAGAAGACGACCCGCAACGTCGAAAGCGAGTCGAAGCCTGTCGCTGAGGCCCCTTCCCTGGACCGCGTTGTCGGACGCTGGAGCCGCTCCGACACGTCAGCGCGTTTGGAAATCCGGGGCGTTCGCGACAACGGCTTACTCGACGCCTTGTATTACAACCCACATGCTGTTCACATCGAAACCGCAGCGGCGAAACAAGAGCGCAATTACGTGCGGGTATATGTGAAACTTCAGGACCCCAGCGATCCCGGATCCACTTACCGCCTGAATTACGACCCGCAACTCGATTCGATGCGCGGCGACTACTACGATGCAGTGGCGCGGCAAATGTCAGACGTGACGTTTACACGGTCGAAGTGAGCGCTGTCAGTTCTTCCAGTTGTTACCCTCTCGGGGCCTCCCTACGCTCTCCGAATGGCCAGCCATGGCCAGGAGTGACACGTGCCCCCGACCGCGCCATCCCGAAGCGTGCTGGCCGTTCCCGAGTGGCTCACGTCTTATCGCAGCAACTGGTTGCGTCCCGACATCATCGCCGGACTGACCGCAGCTGCCGTGGTGATTCCGAAATCCATGGCATATGCGACCATCGCCGGCCTACCGGTGCAGGTCGGCCTCTACACGGCGTTTGTGCCCATGATTATCTACGCCGTCCTGGGTACGTCCCGGGTGCTCAGCGTGAGCACAACGACAACGATCGCGATTCTTACCGCTGCAGAGTTCGCCGAAGTCGTTCCCGACGGCGATCCCGCGGCGCTCTTGCGAGCGTCCGCAACGTTGACACTTTTGGTTGGAGCGATGCTCGTGCTTGCGTGTTTCCTGCGGCTCGGCTTCGTGGCGAACTTCATTTCACAACCGGTGTTGACGGGCTTCAAGGCGGGAATTGGAATCGTGATCGTTCTCGACCAGCTGCCGAAGCTGCTTGGCTTTCACATCCCGCGGGGGACATTCGTCAAGAACCTGCTCGCGACCATTCACGGCATCCCGGAGACGAAGCTAATCACGCTCGGCGTAAGCGTAACCGTCATCGTGCTACTGGTTGGTATTGAACACTTCGCTCCCAAGGCGCCGGCCCCGCTGATCGGTCTGGCCGCTGGTATTGCGGCCGCCTATTTCTTCCAACTCAGTACCCGCGGTGTGGAACTGGTTGGGCACATCCCGCAGGGACTGCCGAAACTTACTCTCCCTTCGATTGCCATGGTCGAGCAGCTCTGGCCGGGTGCGCTGGGCATTGCGCTCATGAGTTTCACGGAGACGATCGCGGCGGGGCGCGCATTCGTTAAGAATGACGAGCCACGGCCACAGGCGAACCGGGAATTGCTGGCGACGGGTGCGGCGAACATCGGCGGCGCTCTGTTCGGTGCGATGCCGGGCGGCGGTGGAACCACACAGACGGCCGTGAACCGCCTCTCCGGTGCAAACACGCAGGTAGCCCAGCTTGTGACCGCAGCAATGACGCTGGTGACCATGCTGCTGCTGGCACCGATGATCGCGCTGATGCCGCAGGCCACGCTCGCCGCGGTGGTCATCGTGTACTCCATCGGACTAATCAAGCCCGCAGAGTTCCGCGAGATCCTGCGCATCCGTCGTACGGAATTCATCTGGGCACTGATCGCGCTTTCGGGCGTGGTGCTGGTCGGGACACTCAAAGGCATCCTGGTGGCGATCATCGCGTCGCTGGTTGCGCTCGCGTACCAGGTGGCGAACCCGTCTGTCTATGTACTCGGACGCAAGCCCGGCACGAACATTTTCCGCCCACGTTCTGCGGAGCACCCGGAGGACGAGACCTTCCCTGGTTTGCTGATGCTTCGTCCCGAGGGCCGGATCTTCTTCGCCAACGCCGAGCACGTCGCAAACAAGGTCTGGGTTCTAATTGACGAAGCGAAACCGAAGGTCGTGATGGTTGACATGAGGGCCATCTTCGACCTCGAGTACACCGCGCTCAAAATGTTCGACGAAGGCGAGAAAAAACACCGCGAGCTCGGCATACGGCTATGGCTCGTCGGGATGAACCCACACGTGTTCGAGATGGTGCAGAAGTCGGCTCTTGGAGAGTCGCTGGGACGAGAAGGAATGTTCCTGAATCTGGAGAGCGCGGTCGCAAAATACACGCAGCAAGCGCAGCTTCCAGCGACGGTATAGAGCCCACGCATTCGCTCATTGCTTCAATCGGTACAGTCCCCACGCCGCCAGGGTGCATACGTCGGAGATACGGCCATTGCGCAGCATTACTTCGAATTCCCCGACCGGGACCCGGTGTAACTGCAAATCGTGCTCTTCGGGGTCGGGTTCTTTCTCGCTTTGCGACAGGCCGGTGGCGAGGAACGTGTGCATCTTCTGGTTGGCGTAGCCGTAAGCGACGTAATTGGTGCCGAGGAATTGCAATCGCTCTGCGACCAGTCCGGTTTCTTCTTTCAGTTCCCCGCGCGCCAGTTCTTCGGGATCGACCCCTTGCATTTCCCAGCCGCCCTGCGGAAATTCGAGATAGCGTGCTTGCACTGGGTAGCGAAACTGCTCGACCAAGTAGACGTGGTCGCCATCGAGTGGAATGATGATGGCGCAGTCGTCTTTGTCCACCACGCCGTAGATGCCTTCGACCCCGTTGCTGCGCAAGATGCGGTCTTCGCGTAAGCGGAGCCACGGGTTGCGGTAGACTTCGCGAGTTGACAGAGTCTTGATGCTCATTGCGCCCCTTCCTGAACGACCGGCAAAAAAGTTCGAGGGAGCCAGCCGGCTCCCTCTTTGCTGAAACACCAATATTTAGTCCAGTGTCGGCTTCTTTTCGGCGATCAGCTTCTCGATCCGTTCCACGAAGGAATCGAGCGGCACGGTCTCAGTCTTGTCCTTGCTGCGGGTGCGGACGTTGACCGAAGTGGCCTCTGCTTCCTTGTCGCCGACGACGAGAATGAACGGTACCTTCTGCAACGCGTGCTCGCGGATTTTTGCGTTCATCTTTTCGTTGCGGCCATCCACTTCGACTCGTACGCCCTTGGCCTTCAGGACTTCGCCGACCTTGTTGGCGTATTCGAGGTGCTTCTCGCCGATCGGCACGATAACCGTTTGCATGGGCGCCAGCCACACCGGGAAGGCGCCAGCATAATGCTCGATAAGAACGCCGAAGAACCGTTCCACCGAACCGTAAAGCGCGCGGTGCACCATTAGCGGCTGATGCCGCTTGCCATCTTCGCCTACGTACTCAAGTTCGAAGCGCTGCGGCAAGGTGAAGTCGAATTGAACGGTCGAGAGCTGCCAGAGTCGTCCGATCGCATCCACCAACTTCACATCAATCTTCGGACCGTAAAACGCGGCTTCGCCGGGCATGCACTTATAGGGAATCCCGCGCTTGTCGAGCACTTTCTTCAGTGAACCTTGCGCAAGGTCCCATTGTTCGTCGGTTCCGATAAAGCTCTTGCGATCGTTCGGGTCCCACTCGCTGAGTTCGACTTGGAACTGATCGAAGCCGAAGGTGTGCAGCACCGAGATCGCGAAATCGATACAGCCGCTGATCTCGTCTTCGATCTGTGACGGCATGCAGAAGATATGCGCATCATCCTGGGTAAAGCCGCGAACCCGCAAAAGTCCGTGCATCACGCCCGAACGCTCATAGCGATAGACAGTGCCGAGTTCGCCGAGGCGCATCGGGAGATCTCGATACGAACGAAGCTGGTCGCGATAAATGAGGATGTGGCCGGGGCAATTCATCGGCTTCAGCATGTACTCGGCATCGTCGAGTTCCATGGGAGTGAAGAAGTTCTGCTTGTAATAGCCGGTGTGGCCGCTCACTTTCCAGAGGTCGGTGCGCGCCACGTGTGGCGTGACCACCAGCGAGTAGCCTCGCTTCAGGTACTCCTCGCGCATCCAGTCTTCCATCTCTTTGCGGATGATGCCGCCCTTCGGATGCCAGAAGATCAGCCCCGGGCCAGCGAGGTCCTGGATGGAGAACAGGTCGAGCTGTTTGCCGAGCACGCGGTGATCGCGCTTCTTTGCTTCTTCCAGCTTGGCGAAGTACGCTTCCATGTCCTTCTTCGAGAAGAACGAGGTTCCGTAGATGCGCTGGAGCTGCGGGTTCTTCTCGTCGCCGAGCCAATAGGCGCCGGCGATGTTCAACAGCTTGAACGCCTTGATCTTGCCGGTTGAGGGGATGTGCGGACCGCGGCAGAAGTCGATGAACTTGCCGGTCTTGTAGATCGAGATCTTTTCGTCGGGCTTGGTGAATTGCTCGATGAAGTGGCACTTCATGAAGTCGCCTTCGTCTTTGAAGCGCTCCAGGCCTTCCTGACGGGGCAGGAACTCGCGCGCGTATGGCAGGTCTTCCTTCACCAGTTCCTGCATGCGCTTCTCGATCTTCTCGAGATCTTCCGGAGTAAAAGGGGTCGGCCGATAGAAGTCATAGAAGAAACCGTTTTCAGTAGATGGGCCGTGGCCGAGCTTGGTCTCGGGGAAGAGATCGAGCACCGCCGCTGCCAGCAGGTGTGCGGACGAGTGGCGATATACCTCAAGCGCCTCGGGATCACGATCGGTGAGCAGCTTCAGTTCACTGTCGTCCTCCAGGGGACGGGTTAGGTCGACGAGACGGGCTTCCGGTTTGTCGCCATTGTGTGCGAGTGGCGCGACCTTGGCCGCGAGTGCAGCGTCGGCGAGGCGTGGGCTGATCCCCTTTGCAATATCGAGTGCGGTGGTGCCTTTAGGAACTTCTTTAATGCTGCCGTCAGGGAGTTTTACTTTGATTTGGTCAGACATGATCGACTTTCTCCACGCCTCTGGCGTGGGCCGCGCGACCTACGAACGCCGCGTCGGTAGTAGTGCAGAAGATTGAGTGTATCGAAGGAGATAGGTGCGCAGCAATCCGCCGGCCCGGCTATCGGGTAGCCAGGAGGCGGCGCGCTGTTCGTGTCTCGAGAACGGCGAACAAGATGAAGGCGCCGATTCCGCAGATTGCGGCGAGCGGAAAACCGACATAGCGATACGCAACACTCATATCAATCGGTGCGTGGCGGTGAACGAGGCTGCGAATGACCTGGACAACGATTCCGCTAAACAGGCCAAGAGCCATGCCGAGGCCGGTGCAGGTGATGGTAAAGATGATCGTCCGCACCACAGCGGCGATCACGATCGAAGACCGGGAACGACGCACTTTTACCCGGCTGGCTACCGCAGTGCTCATCCCTAAAAGGGTACAACAAATCCGAGGTAGCTCGCCGGAACGAGCTGCTTGCGCTGGAGTAGAATCATAGTTTCCATGAGCGAAACCGCGCCCCTCACCCACACCCCGGCCGACGTTGTTCGTCTCGCACCCGTATCGCAGTCGTTGAATGGGATCTGTTATGCCACTCTGGGCCAGCTCACCGTCCCGTCATTTGAGCTTGAACGCATGGTCAGCGCGGTTCCGACCTCCATCGCTAAGGCGCTGAACCGCAAGGCGTACTACTTCGTGCCGCTCACGCTCGGTCAGGGCGAAGACACGCTGGTGGCCGATCGTTACGACGTCGCGCTCAGCGATCAAGCCACCTGCCATCGGAATTTCAAAGTCGGCGATTCGGAGTGCGTATTTATCTCAACGCGGCTGATGGAAGACCGGTTCTCCATCGCGTTCGAGTTTTTCATCAACGTCGGCCACGGCTTCGTGGATCAGGTCGGGGTCTCCGGCGAATTCGGAGATCTCGCATGGAAGCAGGTGCTGGACAAGGTGCGTGGTGAAACCAGCCTCGACGGCTACGAACTCCGCAAGATCGCGACGTCGTCGAGCACCGAGGCTGAAAAAGCCAAGACCGATTACCTTGCCGCCGTATTTGCCGATGCCATCGCCGTCTACCTGCTTTCGCTCTACATAGACTTCGATTACTACGACCTGCGCGAGCGCGATTACCCGCTGCTCGCCCCGACTGCACTGGCCGAGCGCTTACGCAAGGTGAATGGGCTTTTCCCGCCGAATCCCGGCTTTGAATTCGCGGTGAATTACAAGCGGCGGCAATAGACGATGGCGCTCGTCGAGGTGCGGAACCTCACGAAGGTCTTCTCGTCCGAGAACATTCTGGGCGGCCGGACCAGCGAAGTATGCGCCGTGGATGACGTCTCCCTCACCATTGAAAGAGGCGAGACGCTCGGTCTGGTGGGCGAATCCGGATCGGGCAAGAGCACCCTTGGTCGGTTAATCCTGCGATTGATCGAGCCGACATCGGGTGAAATCTCGTTCGAAGACCGCGACGTCCTGCGCGCCAACCGTTCCGCTTTGCGCCATCTCCGTCGCGACATGCAGATCATTTTCCAAGACCCGTTCGGCTCGCTCGATCCCCGGATGCGGGTCCAGGACGTTATCGCCGAGCCGTTCCTGGTGCACGAAAAACTCAGCACAGACGCGATCCGCACAAAGACCGCAGAGCTGCTGAAGGCTGTCGGACTCGGCGCCTCAGCGCTCACCCGCTATCCGCATGAGTTCAGCGGAGGTCAGCGTCAGCGTATTGGCATTGCTCGTGCCCTTGCGCTTCGCCCCAAGCTGATCGTTGCCGACGAGCCGGTTTCGGCGCTGGATGTCAGTGTCGGCGCACAGATCGTGAACCTGCTTCAGAAGCTTCAGCGCGAGTTTTCACTGACCTATCTGTTCATCTCGCACTCCATGCCGGTGGTGCGCTATCTGGCCACGCGCATTGCCGTCATGCGTTACGGCCAGTTGCTGGAAGTCGGCTCGACTGAACAGATTACGGAGCACCCCCAGAACTCCTATACCCAGTCGTTGCTGGCCGCCACCCCGGAAATTACGGTCTCTTAAAGGGCACTGGCCGGTTTTCAACCGAAGGCCGCCGATATTACCGTCCGGCAATTGATTTCGGGTGCTAGAATCCGCGCCAAGTTTCAGCTTGGAGAAAACCTATGTCCAGTACAGCAGTGGCGCCTCCGGCGGGTGAACCGTTGTCTGAGGGCGCGCGTGTCATTAACACCTTTGTAGCGCCCAGCAAGACCTTCAGCGACATCAATCGCAGCGCGACGTGGTGGCTGCCGTTCGTGATCATTGTCATCGTCAGCACGATCTTCGTGTACGTGGTGGACAAGAAGATCGGCTTCGAGAAGGTCACCGAGAACCAGGTAAAGATGAACCCCAAGCAGTATGACCAGCTCGAGCAACTGCCCCCGGACCAACGCGAGCAGCGCATGGCCGTCGGCGCCAAGTTCTCGCGCTATATCTCCTACGGTTATCCGGTAATTGCCCTGATCTTCCTGCTGATTGTTGCCCTCGTTCTGTGGGGAAGCTACAGCTTTGGTGCCGGAGCACAGATCGGGTTCGGCAAATCAATGGCCGTCGTGGTCTACGCGAACATGGTGGGTATTGTGAAGGCAATACTGGCGATGATTACGATTTTCGCTGGCGCGGATACCGACAATTTCACCTTTCAAAACCCGGTTGCAACCAACCTCGGCTTTCTCATTGATCCGCTTCAGCACAAAGTGCTCTACGCACTCGGAACTTCGATTGACATCGTGAATTTCTGGATCCTTGCGCTTGTGGCAATCGGCTTCACCTATGTTTGCAAAGTGAAGAAAGGAACCTCGTTCGCGATCGTATTCGGATGGTGGGTGGTGGTGACGCTGATTGGGGTGGGCGCGGCGGCGATTTTCTAGGCTCGAGGTATGCCCTCCTAAAGCCGCCTGCGGGCGGCTTTCTTCTTGCACACGAGCATTCGTCGCTTGTCCGGGCCGGAAAGTCGCACCCCGAGGTAACCGATGCTGCTCCGAATTGGGGCGTACAATCGCTCATCATGAGTATTTTGAAACTGTGCGACCAGTCCCCTGCTTTTGTGAGTATCGATGCGTCCGTCGCCGACGCCGTCAAGACGATGATCGAGCGCCACGCCGGCGCCGTTGCAGTGGTGGACGACAACCATGTAGTTGCCGGTATGTTCAGCGAACGCGACGTAATGAGGAAATTTGCCCTGAGCGGCCGTTCGGCGGAGACGACACCGGTTCGTGAGTACATGAGCCAGTACGTCGTGATGGGTTCGCCCGAGACTACCCCTGCCGAGGCACTCCAGGTGATGATCGAGTCGCGACATCGGCACCTGCCGATTGTTGATACAGACGGCAAGCTGCTTGGCGTAATCTCCATCCGCCACGTGCTCGAAGCCAGGGTGGACTTGTTGACTGAGCAATTACGCCGCATCGAAGACCATCGCTCCGCCTCGTCGACTATCCAATAATCCGCATAGCACTTAAGGGACGCAGCCTTCTAGCCAAGCAGGCTGCGTCTTTCTATTTAGACCCCTTCGTGCATAATGTGTGAACTCTGAATGGAGGAATCACGCATGGCGGCAGATCCCCTTCTCTTGGCTGAGGTTCCCATCTTCTCGCTGCTCGACGCAGAGGAGCGCGAGACCCTTGTCGGCCTGCTCGAACGGCAGAGCTTTAAGGAAGGTGATGTTATCTTCCGCACTGGCGATCACCCGGAAGCCCTCTATGTAATCGCCGATGGCAGAGTGGAGCTCTTCATTCACGACGACGCCGGACGCAAGATCGCGCTCGATGAACTGGGGCCCACCGATGTGGTCGGCGAAGTCTCGTTCATGGATGGTGGGCCGCGCACCGCAAGCTCGGCCGCCCTGGCGCCGACCACCTTGTTGCGTTTTGAGCGTGAGTCGCTGCTCGAGTTCGTGACGCGTCACCCACACGCCGCGCTGGATCTAATGACCATGATGGGCAAACGGCTTCGCTCTGCCGATGAAATGCTCCGCCACACGGTGGTGCAGAACGCGAACATTGTAGAAGATGATTTTTTGACCTTCGGCCAGCGCATTGCCGACCGAGTGGCGAGCTTCGGCGGCTCTTGGACCTTCATTCTTACCTTCGGCGGGGTCTTGGTCACGTGGATAGGCGTCAACGTCATCTTGATGTCGAAGCCTTTCGATCCCTATCCCTTCATCCTTCTGAACCTGGTGCTCTCCATGCTCGCCGCTCTGCAGGCGCCCGTGATCATGATGAGCCAGAACCGCCAGTCCGCTAAAGATCGCCTGAATTCGGACCTCGATTTCAAGGTGAACCAGAAGGCGGAACTGGAGATCGCGCACCTGCACAAGAAAGTTGACCAGCTGTACGAAGTGGTGCAGGAGCACTGGGCGGAGCGGGTAAAAGAGCATCGGACTGCCTCCCAAGGGAAGCCCGCCAACGATTACTACTAGAATGGTCGAGTGAACCTCGACGACACGATTGTCGCCATTGCGACACCGCCGGGACGTGGCGGCATTGGAGTCGTTCGCCTCGCCGGCCCGGAATCGCCTAGGGTTGCACTCTCAATGCTGCGTTTGGCCAACGGCAAATCAGAGCTCGAGCCGCAGCGGGCGCACTTCGGCGAGCTGGTGGACCCCGAATCCGCCGAACGCCTCGACGAAGTTGTGGTCACCTATTTCGCCAAGCCGCACTCTTATACGACCGACGATATTGTCGAGATCTCATGCCACGGCGCGCCGGTTCTGCTCGCCCGCGTCGTCGAGCTCGCATTGGCGAAAGGCGTGCGCATGGCCGATCCCGGCGAATTCACTATGCGAGCGTTTCTCAACGGGCGTATTGACCTGACCCAAGCCGAGGCCGTACGCGACCTGATTGAGTCGCAGACCCTGTACCAGGCAAAGGTCGCGGCGCAGCAACTCGGTGGCTCCGTGTCGCGGCGCCTTCAGCCGATCAAGCAGAAGCTGGTGAATTTGATTGCCGTCCTCGAAGCGGGCATCGATTTCGCAGACGACGATGTTTCCGTGATGCCCGCAGCCGACGCAATGGCGCGCATTGCCGAAGTTCGCGAGCCGCTGTCGAAACTGAAGGAAGGATTCGCTTTCGGCAAAGTTGTGCATGAGGGGCTTACACTGGCCATCGTTGGCCGGCCGAACGTAGGCAAATCGAGCCTCTTCAACCGGCTCGTGGAGCGCGATCGCGCGATTGTCACGGCTATCCCCGGTACCACCCGCGACCTCGTCACCGAGACGGTCTCGCTCGGTGGGATTCCCGTGCACCTTGTGGATACCGCGGGCATTCGCGATTCTCAGGATGAAGTTGAGAGCATCGGGATCCAGAAATCGCGCGAAGCTATGGCCGATGCCGACCTCGTGCTCGTCGTGGTGGACGCCCACGCCGATGCCGGCCATGAAATTGATCACCAGCTCATCACGGCAGCCTCAGAACGCAGCGCGATTCTTGTCGAAAACAAGATTGACCTGGGGCGACACTCCGTCGCGAATGGGAAAGCGATTCCGGTGGTCCGGACGTCGGCGACGAGCGGCGAGGGAATCGCTGAGTTACGCGAGCAGATCCTGCGCATGGTTTCCGGCGAATCCGGGCGGGAAGAGAGCGGATTTCTTACGAATCTTCGCCAACATCAGCTCGTAAGCGATTCGCTCTCGGCCCTTGATGCCGCCAACAATGCGTTAGAAATTCGTGTGCCGCACGAGATGGTCCTGATGGACCTCTACAGCGCGCTCCGCCCGCTCGACGACATCACCGGTGCGACCACAGCCGACGATATCCTGAACCTGATTTTCTCGACATTTTGCATCGGTAAATAGCGCGCTCAGGCCGAGTGCGTGGCCATCCAACGGTCGAACATCTGCTCGAACGTTTGTTCCATTTCGCGCGCCAAGCTGCGGGCGTCACAGAGTGGGCTTTCAGCCATTTGCTGACGTTGTGAAGCGCGCAGGCGCCGCCGCAGGTCGAGTTCATTCGATAGTTCGATAATCTTCGAAATGTAATCATCTTCGTTCCGAGCGATCCACTCGGGACGTCCGATTGCTCGCAAGACGCTGGAGGCGATCCGCGATGCGGTTCGATCGCCCTCGATGGCGATCAACGGGACGCCCATCCAGAGAGCATCGCACGCGGTCGTGCCGCTGTTCAGCGGAATCGTGTCGAGTGCGATGTCGATGCGATCGTATAGGCGCATGTGCCGTTCGTGGCCGGGAACATGTGGCTCGAACTCGATCCGATCAGAGCCAATTCCTTGCTCCAACAGTTCCGCGAGTATGCGCTCGCGCGCATCACCGTCATTCACGGCACGGTCTTCAAGCAGTAGTTTGGAGTTTGGCAACGCTTGCATGACTTTCGCCCACAGCCGAAGGCTCACGCGCCCGATCTTCGAATAGCGATTGAAGCTGCCAAGCCAAATCGTGCCTTCAGCACCAGGCGTCCACGCACTTTGCGGCAGAGATGTATCACCACGGTACACCAATGGCAGCCGGGGCAGCCGCCAAACCCTCTCGAAAAAATGAGGGTTGAAACTCTCCGGCAGATGGTCGTCGGCGAGCACCCAATCCATTTCTGTGAGGCCCGTAGTGCTCCAATAGCCGATCCAGGTCAGCTGCACCGGCGCTGCGCGATGGGCGAAGATTCCCAACCGGCAGCCGCGGGTGTGGCCCGTCGTGTCGATGAGCACGTCGATACGCTCTCCTCGTATGAGGTCAGCAGCTTTAGCATCCGGAAGTTGGTTGAGTGAGATCACCTTGTCACCGAGCGCGTGCAACCGCTCAGCGCGTTCGCCGTCCCGTATTCGCGTGGGAAACAAAATCAACTCGAACTTATTGTGGTCGATCACACTCAGCAGGGGCTCAAGGAAATCCGCCACCGCATGTTGCCCAAGCTCCGCCGACACAACGCCGAGCCGCAGCTTTCGACCAGTACGTGGGATGTAGTTGAATCGCCGAGTCCGTGCGGCTTCGCGTTCCTCGTCGGTCAGAGCCGCCTGCTCCCAACCGCGCGCAAATGCGAGCTCCTCTGCCGGCGAAATACATGAAGTTGAGGCATAGAGCAGCGCCAGGTTGCTGTAAGCCGGAAGGTACTTGGGTTGAATTTCCAACGCTCGACGGTAAGCTGCGATGGCGTCATCCGTGCGATCGAGTTCGTGCAATGCGCTGCCGAGATTGAAGTGCGCCTCGACATCCGCTGGCCGCAATGCAATCACCTGTTGATAGCGCTCGATTGCCGCCGTCACTCTACCTTGCTCCTGCAGAGCGACACCAAGGTTGTTGAGCGCATCGGGATACTCAGATCGCAGCGCAATCGCCCGTTCAAAGGCCACAATCGCCGGGTTCGCGTCACCCATCTCCCGCAGCAGGACTCCCAAATTGTTTTGAGCCTCAGGGAAATTCGGCCGCGCCGCAATCGCCTGTTCGTAACTCTGTTTGGCTTCGGCCCATTGTCGCCGCTTCTGATAAGCATTTCCCAGGTTGTAGAGCGCATCGGCATATTGCGGTTGCAACTCCAACGCCTGCCGGTAGTTGGCGATCGCCTTTGCCGGTTCTCCCTGCGCAAAATACAGATTTCCGAGATTGTTGTGTGCCTCAGCATGCTCCGGACGGATCGCGATCACTTTCTCGTAGCAGGCGATGGCGTCGTCGCTGCGTCCCTGGGCCTGTAACGCAATTCCCAGGTTGCTCAGCGCGCCCGCGTGCTCCGGTTGAAGCTTTAGCACTTGCCGCATGAGTCTTTCCGCGGTTGTGGTCTCTCCAACCTGGCTGGCGAGAATGCTCAATAAGTGGAGTGCGTCGACATTGTTTGGCTCTTGTTGCAAGACTTGCTCATAGATTTTCGCCGCGGGCTGCAGTCGCCCGGCTTCGTGGTGCTCACGCGCCGCCGTCAGCAGTGCAGCATTCGAGGGCCGCACCAGGCAGCACTGCTTGTACTTCTTCCCGCTGCCGCAGGGACAGCGTTCGTTCCGCCCGATCCTCGTCGTCACCTTTTCATCCCGGCATCTCAATAGCCGATTGTCTCAGACCGCGCAACCTGCCTCCGGCCGTTATCAGTTACACGAGTCACTGCACCACACACTCCGGGAACCATGTCCACAAATGGTTCGACCTCGCCGGCACGGTCTGGAATTCGGTTGCATCTCGACTTCCCGCGTGATTCTGCGAAAATAGGCGCGATGCCCACCACGCAGAACGGCCCCGTTGCGGCAAGTCCCGACTATCGTAAGCTCCACTTTGCGCTGTTTGCGACGGCGTTTGTTCTGCGTATTGTCTGCATGTTGTGGTGGAAGTCGTACATCGTGCCGACGGTGGCTCCGTACAACGAGGTCGGACGGCTCATCGAAAAACTCGCCACCGGCCAGGGATTTTCCTCCCCCTACGGCGGCACTTCCGGCCCGACCGGCGCATTCCCTCCGGTGTACCCGGTTCTCGGCTCGCTGATCTATCGACTGTTTGGCTCGTACTCACACGCGACGAATATTGCGCTCCTGGGCATGAATTGCATTTTCGGCGCGCTCAATGCGGTGCTGATTCATAAGTTCGGAATTCGCACCCTTGGAGAACGCACCGCGTTTTTCGCGGCCTGGGCTTGGACGCTCTTTCCCGTCTTCTTTCGCTGGGACATCAGCTGGATATGGGAGTTCTCGCTCAGCGCGCTGTTGCTAACGTGGGTCTTCATCCTCACCATGGATCTCTGCGAAGAGGGCACCACCCGTCGCTGGATTGGCTTTGGCGCCGCGTGGGGATTTGCATCGCTCGCCAATCCGGCCCTGGTCAGCATGCTGCCATTCAGCGGGCTCTACGCGGCATTCCGCAATCATCGTGCAGGGCGATCGTGGTTTAAACCGGCGGCGCTCTCAGCTGTTCTCTTCTTTGCGGTGCTTACTCCGTGGCTCGCTCGCAACTACGTCGTCTTGCACAAAGTTTTCTTCGTGCGCGACAACTTCTGGCTCGAGTTCCAGCTCGGCAACTTTCACGGCAGCACAGGGCTAGGCTTCGGGCCCCTACATCCTACGGGTAGCGATCGCCTGCTCCGCCACTTCGAGACACTCGGCGAACTCGGTTACATGGAAGAACGCAAGCAGCTTGCCATGGCTTTTGTGCACAAGTACCCGTCGGAATTTCGCGAGCTCACGCTGAAGCGCGCACAATGGTTCTGGGACGGCACGGCGGTGACTTACCAGTCGAACGAGTGGTGGTCGCCGTGGGAGGTGTGGTGGCTCTCAGTCATAAGCCTGCTCGGACTGCTCTTCGTGGTCACTCGACGCCCGCCCGGCTGGATACTGTTTCTTGCGGTGGTGGTGGTCTATCCGATTCCGTACTACCTCACCTATGCGAATCCAAAATATCGCCACGCGATTGAGCCGGAACTCATCCTGCTGGGCGTATATTTGTTCGTCGTGTTGTCCGAAGAATTCGCCGCGAAGAAGAAGGCCGCTACTTAGGCCAATACTGTACGTGAACTTCCGTCGCTTTCACTTTCATAAAGCCGGTGATCTTCGAGAACTCGCCTTTGCTGCCGTCGAGTACCACTCGCTGCCTGTCCGTATCCAGAAGGGGATCCAGCAGGTGTAACTCTTTCAGCTCGACCACGCGTTCGCCGCGCCGCGACTGCCAATCGTCCCACATCGCACCCGTCACCAGTTCGGCTCGACCGTCAATAAACACAATCTGCACTTCATCCGTCAGGATCGGCACCAGCAGTGCCGAGGTGTTCGATGGTACGCCCGGGAAGTATTGCAGCTTCAGTTCGACTTTACGGCCATCGTCCAGCGTGTACTCGCCCTCGGTTTTACGGATGATGTCGTCCATCTTCCCGATCTCATCGAGACAGAGCGAACCGCCGTAGTACTTGTCAGCCCAAGTGTCCTGCTTGAGATCGACCTTCTGGTAAGCGAGCGCGCCTTCAAGCGCCGCCACGAACGAGTAGTTCGGGCAGTTCTGTGTCGCGTGGACGGTGGGAGGGTCTTTCACCTCAGAGAGGTGCAACACACCTTTCGGCCTTTCCGGCTCGTCAGACCCTTCTGCCTTCGGCTGGTCCGGCGTCTTCGGTGAGTCAATCGGTGCGGCTTCCTTCGGCTTCTCGACCGGAGCCTCTTTCGGAGCTTCCACCTGGGCTTGACCAACCGCGATGCCCGCGACGCTTAAACAAATCCCGAGAACCAGCAGAAGTTTGCGCATATCTATCGCGATAGCATCCCCAGCGCGCCGCGGAACAGTTGATCGAAGGTGGCAGGCGTTCCAGCTTTTGCGGAACGCGAAACCGCCTGCTCCGCGACCGCTCGCTGATAGCCGAGGTTTACCAGCGCCGAGATAACATCTTCCTCTGCCTGGCTCGTCTTCGGGATCTCCGGCGCGGCTCCAAAGGTTTCCAGCTTGTCCTTTAGCTCGAGAATCATGCGCTCGGCAGTTTTCTTGCCGACCCCAGGAATCTTGGTCAGTCGAGTTACATCGTTGCCTCTAATCGCCCCCACGACTTCGTTCGCGGCCATGCTGAGCACCGTAATCGCCAGCTTCGGCCCTATACCGCTTACCGACAGTAAGCGCTCGAACAACTGTTTTTCCTGCGGATGCAGGAATCCGTAAAGAGCCAGTGAATCTTCCCGGACATGAGTATGCACGTAGAGGGATGCCTCGGCCCCGTCGGCGCCCAACTCGGAGAAGGTTGGCACGCTGATCGTGACGTCGTAGCCCACGCCGCCACAATCCACAATCACTTGGTTCGGCCGCTTGGCCAGGATCTTTCCTCGAAGGTGCGCAATCACGTTCCCGATTGTAGCCACTCCGCGACGCCCGGCGAAGAGTAACTACAAAGGAGCACCCCAATTGAGCGTTCGAATCTGTTTGCGTCCGCGCGGAGCGGGTGTATTATGCGCCCCAAGTCGTTGGTGGGGATTGCTCCGGGAAGGCGGCTGGCAACCGCCGTGCAGGGCGTCGCACATCCAATTGAGAAGTACTCAGCACAAGCCACGGCGAAGGCTCCGGCACCTGGCAAGTGTGGAGGCGTCCGCCGGTGAGGAGACCATGGCTACAGGACATATCGAACCCAGCGGCACGCCCGAGCACATCCAGGAACTGGAAGACGAACGAAAAAAGCTGCGCCGACTTCAGATCATGATCGACATGGTCATGTCGGTGATTGCCCAGGACCCCACTCTCACCATCGAGGAAGCATCGCAAATGGCGAACGACGCCAAGCGCGCGGCTCTCGCCATGTTCCCCGACAAGGAACTTGCCTTCGACTTGATTTACAAGCCGCGCTTGCAACGCCTGATGCGCGAGCGCTACCGAATTATTTGATTACTGTTTATCGATTCTGACGAGGCGGATGGTGAGTGTGCCCCAGAACATGCGGGCCCGCATCAGCACGGGGATGTGTTGGCCGTCATTCGTGTACCACACCCAGATTTTGCCACGCTTCTTCAGTAGGCCGGAATCGGCTTCCGGCTGTACGCGCACAGTCTGGAACGTACCCGCCGGCGTCTTGACCTCTTCCTTCCCCTCGACGTGCGCCTGTACATACACAGTCTTGCCGCCGTCGTTGAGTGGGAAGTTGTAGGTTGCGTTCTCGTGTAACGGCAGCGTCGCACCGTACCAGATCCCCGAGAGCACATCCGTCACGCAGTTTGGGATGTCCTCTTCCTGGTGCTTCATCTGGTTGTCTTTCAGGTTGCGCTCGTCGAGCACGGCTTTCCGTCGCGCATAGTCAAAGTGGATGTTAGTTTCGCGCTTGTGCGTGCCCTCTTCGGTGTGCTTCGTGATCCGCGAGGAGCATAGGGTCTTGTTATCGAAATACGCTTCGAAGCGATCCGCAACCCGGTAGAGCATGGCCACCACGCCGATGGAATCGGCGGAGGCGGTGATGTGGTATTCGCTCCCGGTGTTCTCGACCTTGATTGTGGCAGTGCCGGCCGTCCACAGCCGCCAGTCGGCGTCGTACACAAACGTCTGCCCTGCCGGCAGGTGGAAGTTCGGCGAGAGTGGCTGGATCGCGTAGACGGGCCCGATAGTGTCGGTCGTCGCGGGTGCGGCATTTCCTCCCGCCTGCCCTATGCTGCCTGCTGTTAAACCCAGCAGCAACCATGCCAGGCAGATCAAAATTCTTGGTCTCAAAAGGGTCACTCGACTATCGAGAATACACGAGCTTCGCTGCGAGCGCGGCTACCATCAATAACGCCCCGATGATCGCATTGTATTCGCGATGGCGTAAATACAGCTCTTTCGAGAAGGAACCCTTCCCGCCGCCCGCGGCTCGCAGACGAGGGATTAGACGGGGCACCTGCTGACAGTACTCATCGAATCCAGCAAATTCTCCGCGCAAATATTCTTCTTCGGAACGGATCACCGGCAGGTAGATTGCAAGGAACAAAACAACGAGACCCACTGCCACCCACCAATTGCGCGACGCAATACCGAAACCCAAGGCAAGGATTGTCGAGCCGAGATAGAGCGGATTACGCGTGTAGGCGTACGGTCCCGTTGTGGTGAGTTCGCGATTCTTCTTCACATGTCCGGCGGCAGCGGCGCGAATCCCGATGCCGACTGCTGCGATCGCCGCACCAATCCCGATAAAGACCCATGAGGGCTTCGCCAACCAGAAATAGACGATAGCGAACACGAATCCCAGCGGCACGCGGATGCGCCGTGCGATCTTGCTCCATCCGGTTGGCTGGGCGCTAGGCAAGCGTCCTCCCCAAGATTTGCGATGCTGCTGCCAGCACCTCGTCGGCGGAGATAGACGACAGCCCATCTTCTATCTGCGTCGAGCGCTTGTAGGTCGTCACGCTCTGCGGGCTGCGAACCACGATAGCGCGTCCGCTGTAGGGCCCGTTTCTCGCCGGATCCGTTGGTCCGAACAACGCGACGCTGGGCGTATTCAGTGCGACAGCCAAATGCAGCGGACCGGTGTCGCCGCCAACGAACAGGGTCGCGCGCCGCATGAGTGCAATCAACTCGGGCAAGGAAGCAGATAGCTGCACCGCAATTCCACCGCTCGCACTTTCCACGGCTCTCACCAAATCCTCTTCGCCTGGGCCGGCGTTTATGACCGACGCGATTCCACTTGCCGCCAGCTTCCTGGCTACCTCTCCAAAGCGCTCCGCCGGCCAACATTTCGATCCCCAGCCCGCGCCCGGATTCAGGATCGCAAATTCCTTCAGGCCTCGCTCCTGCAACTTTGCATCGGCCCAAACCTCTGCCATTACATCCAACGGGATGGGGAAAACCTCTTGCGGCTTGGCCGTTGCGCCAGCTGCGGTTACCAGCGACCAGTTGCGATCGGCAATGTGGGTTCCAGTTGCCTGCACCTGGTGGCTGTAGAACATGGTGGCCGCACTCTCCCACGGCTGCGCGAATCCAAACCGTCGTAGTGGACGCGCCAGGCGTCCCAGTACCGCTGATTTCATCGCGCCTTGGATGTCGATGGATACATCGTACTGCGCGGCACGAAGTCCTGTGACCGTATCTTTGATCTCGCGCCAAGTCTCATCGGAAAGCCACGCGGTCCGCCATGCGCGGGTATTCACGATGTGGAGGATGTCCACCAAAGGTTTTCCGGGACCCCGCGGTGCAAACCGCGCCTGCGGACTCGAGAGCAGCGCTGCCCAACGTTCCTCAATCGCCCAACCTATGACTGCGGATGGAAAGGAGGCACGCAGAGCGCTGACCGCAGGAAGCGAATGAATGACGTCGCCCATCGATCCCAGGCGGAGAACCAGGATCTTTTGCGGCTCATTTGGGGCACTTACTGACACCTTTCAGTGTACAAGAAGCCGCGTTCAGCGCACCTGTCGTGAAGCCTTCGTTGCCGAGAGGAATTCCAGGACCTCTTCTCGACGTGTCCGTTTCTCGCCGCTTCGCGACAGAAAGAAGCCGACCAGCTTTGCCGCCAATTCCGCAGATTCTTTCGGTTCGGCGTCGGCTGCCAACGCCGCCGCGAAGAACCCTCCCATCAGGTCGATCGCCGGGCCTCCTTCAACCGTCCCCGGAAGCACGATTCCGTCATGACCTTGGTTCAATACCACCATCTCGCGATCGCCGAGAGCAACAAACGAAGCTGCATGCAGCTCTAGCATCATTCCTTCCGCAGCGACCGCCAGCTTCTCCGCATCGTCTTCGATCTCGATACCAATCGCTTGCTCCAACTCCCCGGCGTACGCGATGCCGGATGTAAGTTGCTCGAACTCCGTCAAGCGGAGCGGAGATCGTGCCACGAGGCTCTTCTCTCGCAGACACCCATTCGACTTTATAAAGTTCAGGGTCCTCGGACTCGCTGCCCCGATGCCGTGGTCGCACACGTACATACCATCCGAGGCCGACGCGAACTTTCGCGCATGCTCAATCAAGTTCAGCAACGCCGGATGCTCCCCGTGAATCAGCCCTCCCCCCGCCGCTGTGGGAGTGGCGTAGCTCTTGATCCGACTGATCCCGCTCGTGCTGATCTTGTGCTGCTGTAAAGCCTGAAAAACCTTCTGCCCCGCATCATCTTCACCGACTACACCAACGGCAAACACGGAAACCCCGATGTCCGCGAGGTGCAGTACCACCGGTAAGCCGCCGCCCGCAGGATCGGCAAGGAAATCTGCCAGCACGGTCAGCGTTACGTCACTGAGCGACTCGAAGATTGCCACGAGTTTCGCCGAGCTCTGTCCTTTGTTCACTCGCGTCCTCAACCCTTGTGTTGTTGAATGACCTTCACGATTTCCTCGAGCGCGGCATCGGCTTCTCTGAGTTTCAACAAGAGCCGAACCGCATAGATCGGCGCCAATCGGTGTACCAGGTCCCCGAGGTTCATCATGTCTTTGATGGTCGTCACGCAGCAATCGGCACCGCTGCTGGAAATTTCACGGATGATTTTTTCGACGTCGGACGCGGAATAGCGGTGGTGGTCGCGGAAGGTCAGCTCGGCCACGGGTTGCACTCCGTGACGTCGCAGGTCGGTAAAGAACCGGTGCGGCCGCGCAATCGCGCAAAATGCAAGAACCTTCGCTTCACGATTCATTTGCTCCGGAATAGTGATGTCGCGATCGACTCGCCATACAAGCGGCGGCATCGCCGGGAACGCTTCGACCTTGACCGCGTCTGTCGCGACGACCGCGTGCGCACGTTTCAAAGCAGTCAGTGGCTCGCGCAAGCGGCCCACCGGCAGCAACACCTGGTCGGCATCATCCGGCGCGAGTAGCACGATGTCGAAGTCTCGCGCTAACGCGCGGTGTTGAAACCCATCGTCAAGCAAGTGCAACCTCGGTCCAAACTTCTGTTCCGCGAAGAGCCCTGCTTCGTAGCGATCGGCACCAACGATTACCTTCGGCGGATTCTCCGGCTGTTTCGCGGCAAAGTACTTCGCCAGCAGAAGCGGTTCGTCGCCAAAGTCCTTCGGATTACCCTCGGGTTCGACGACTTTGATTTCCGTCGATTCTCGACCGTAGCCGCGGGAAAGCACGTCAAACTCGATCCCGCGCTGCATTAGCAAATCGCCGAGCAACTGTGTGAAGGGCGTCTTGCCCGTCCCACCGACACAGAGATTCCCAATGCTCACCACAGGCCCGCCCAGTCGCTGCTGTTTGAGCATGCCGCGGTCGTAGAGCGTGTTGCGCATCGCCACGCCGGCCCCGAACAACGCCGAGAGCGGGTTCATCGGGCACCTTCCAGGAACATTTCGAGCGCGCGTAGGGTGCGCTCGGTAGCGCCGGATTGCGCTCGCATCACCTGCGCCGCACGTTGTCCCAGTGACGACGGCCCCGAACGCTCCGCGTGGTCTTTGAGCAGGCGAATGAACTCCGCTCCGAGTTGTTGGGCTTCCACGATCCGCACCGCATCCGCGCGCTGGAAGATCGCAATGATGTCGCGAAAATTCTCGTAGTAGGGACCGATCACGATCGGCACCCCATGCTGCGCCGGTTCGAGGATATTGTGGCCACCCTTGCGCACGAGACTTCCACCCACAAACGCCACATCCGCCAGCGCATACAGCGAAGCCAGTTCGCCGATGCTGTCCAACAGGAATACGGTACCCGGGGGCAAGCCTTCATTGGCCCAATCCGACCGCCGCACCAGCTCAAACGGCGAGTCCGCGACCAGCTTCGCTACGGCCGGAAAACGTTCACGATGCCGTGGCGCAAGAATCACCGCCATCCGCGGATATGCCTTCATCACCTCCGCAAACGCCGCGAGCAGCATCGGCTCTTCGCCTTCCACCGTGCTGCCCGCAATGATGAGAGGCTGCGATCCGCCGTCGGCGAATCCCTCGCGGACCCGATGCACAATCTCAGCATTCGCCGTCGCATTTACTTCGAACTTCAGGTTGCCCCCGACCGTCACCCGGTTCTTCGCGGCACCAATCTCCACCAATCTGCGCGCGTCCTCTTCGCTCTGTGCCAGGAAGAGTTCAACTGGCCGGAGCACGCGCTCGAAGATGCTTCTCCAACGCCGGTAGCGCGGAAAAGAACGATCGGAAATACGCGCATTCACCACCGCAATCTTCGCGCCTGCGTTCCCCGCAAGCCGCAGAAGGTTCGGCCAGAATTCAGTTTCGGCCACCACCAGCAACTCCGGCCGCAGGGCCCTCAAGTACGGCCTGATGGCGAATCCGAAATCGAGTGGGAAGTAAAAAACGTTATCGAAACCGAAGCGATCGCGCGCCAGCTGATTGCCGGTTGCGGTCGTCGTGGAGATCAGTACGCGATGGTTGGGATATTGATCACGCAACTGCCGAACCAGTGTACTTACTGCCAGGACTTCGCCTACCGAAACCGCGTGCACCCAGATCACGCGCTGGTGAATGTTTTCGAGCCGTTCCGGCACTGCTCCGAACCGTTGTCCCAGGCCGGCGCGGTACTTGGCATGCCGTGCCATCTGCAGCAGCCACCACGGCGTGGCCAGCAGCATCAGCAGACCCAACAACACGCTATAGACGAAGTACACGGAGTCATTGTACTTATCACTAACCCAACGCCGCAGTGTCACGTCGAATCACTAGCTGGTTGCTACGAATTTCCGGCCAGCCCATAATCAAATGATGATGTCGCCCTCGCATCGCTCACTGCTCATATTTGCCATGGTTTCTGTCTTCGCCGCCTCTGTTTACGCCGGGAAGGATTACGAAGCTCCGAAGGTCACTAACGCCAGCACCTATCCCGCGCACGACGCGCATACCAACGAAAAGGTCACGATTGCGGCCGATCCGTACAACACCACCCAGAAGGCTTCGATCTTTCGACTCAAGTACCTCGACAAAGGCGTGCTTCCCATCAACCTGATCATTACCAACGAGGGCGGTATGCCGGTTGCCCTCACCAAAATGACGGTGCAGTTCGTCGCCCGCGAACGCCACGCCAAGCTTTCGCCGATGGAAGAGCAGGACATCTTCCGTCGCATGACGCACGCCAAGCGCAGCGACGACGTCGCCCGCACCACGTCTCCGTTGCCGTTCCCAACCAAGCACAAAGTTGGCGGCCTGAAGCAGGAAGACCAGGACGAAGTCGAACACGCCATGTTCCAGGCCCGCGCCGTGGAACCGAACAACACGCAGTCCGGATTCGTGTTCTTCGATGTCGCCGATCTCGATAGTCCTCTCGACGGCGCAATTCTGTACGTCACCGGCGTCCGCGACGGCGGCGGCAACGAGCTCATGTACTTCGAAATCCCGCTAGAAAAGGCGAAGTAGGGCGCGGCTTTATATAATCCATAGATGGCCACCACGCCGATTACGCTAGCGACCGTCCTCGAGAAATACGAGCCTGTCATCGGGCTCGAGGTCCACGTTCAGCTCCTCACCGCCACCAAGGCCTTTTGCGGATGCTCCACCCAATTCGGAGCGCCGCCGAATACCAACGTTTGCCCGGTCTGCCTCGGCATGCCCGGAGCGTTGCCGGTGCTGAACCGCAAGGCCGTCGAGTTCGCGGTGCTGGCCGCTACGGCGCTGAACTGTCAAGTTCGCGAGCGTTCCATCTTCGCGCGGAAGAACTACTTCTATCCCGATCTTCCCAAGGGCTACCAGATCTCGCAGTTCGACAAACCGCTCGCGGAGCACGGCTTCATTGACATCAAGACCGCCGGCGGCACGAAGAAGATCGGCATCACGCGCCTCCACATGGAAGACGACGCCGGGAAGAGCCTGCACGACGGCCTTCCCGACAGCGACAGCAAGACCTCCGTGGACCTCAACCGCTCCGGCACGCCGCTGATCGAGATCGTAAGCGAGCCCGATATCACCTCGCCCGAAGAGGCCTACGAGTACCTCACCAACCTGAAGGAGATCATCCTTTACACCGGCGTGAGCGACTGCAATATGGAAGAAGGCTCATTGCGTTGCGATGCCAACGTCTCGATCAAGCCGAAGGGGCAGGTCAAGTTCGGCACCAAGGCCGAGGTGAAGAACGTGAACTCGTTCCGCTTCATCAAGCAGGCATTGGAGTATGAAATCATCCGGCAGTTCGAGCTGCTTGAGTCTGGCGGACAGGTGAAGCAGGAGACGCGCCTCTACAACGCCAACGAAGGCCGCACTTACTCCATGCGCTCCAAGGAGCAGGCACACGACTACCGCTATTTCCCTGAGCCCGACCTGCTTCCCTTGGTCGTGGATACGAAGTGGCGTGAAGAGATCGTGAAGTCGCTTCCTGAGCTTCCCGAAGCGCGCCGCCGCCGCATGATCGCCGAGTACGGTATCACCGAGGGCGATGCGCATACGTTGACCCTTACGCGCACCATGGCCGATCAGTTCGAATCAGCAGCCAAGCAGGCCAAGAACCCGAAGCGCGTCGCGAACCTGGTGCAGGGCGAGCTTATCGGCCGCCTCAAGGCCAAGGGACTCGAGATCGAACAGTCGCCCATCTCGATGAACGGCGTGGCCATGTCGGCCGATCTCGTCGAGGCAGGCACCATCAGCGGCAAGATGCTGAAGGACCTCTACGACCTCTCGTTCGAGCGCGGCGAGGACTTTCCCGCCATCTACGAGAAGGAAAAGCCGCAGCAGATCTCCGATACGGGCGCGCTCGAGAAGATCATCGACGAAGTCATCGCCGCTAACCCGAAGCAGCTCGAGCAGTACCGTGCAGGTAAGAAGACGGTCATCGGTTTCTTCGTCGGCCAGGTAATGAAGGCCTCAAAGGGCGCGGCCAATCCAGCACTGGTGAATGAGCTGTTGACGACGAAGCTGGAGGGATAGAAGCGATTTACGGGGAACTTCCTGAGAGCACACGCGTATCAATGAGCGGGTGCTCTCATGCGCAAGCTCCTTGTCCGCGCTTTTGCCGTTCTGTGCGGACTCTATCTTGTCGTCTCCATCATCGGCGGTATCTACCTCGCCGAAATCACCGTCCATCTGCCACGCCGACCAATCACTCACACTGAACTTGCTCGTCGCGTCGTCGCGACAGAATTCCACGCCGAACTCCAGAATGTTGCAATAACCGCGAAAGACGGCGCCGTTCTGAAGGGTTGGTTCGTCGAACCGGAACATTCGAACGGCAGCGCGATCATCTTGCTTCATGGCGTCACGGACACCCGCGAAGGCATGGGTGGTTACGCGCGGCTTTTCCTACAGAACGGCTACTCGATCCTGCTACCGGATTCGCGCGCGCACGGCGAAAGCGGCGGTCAACTCGCTACTTACGGCGTGTTTGAACGCGATGACGTGCA
>Ga0206970_10074_pt1 | contig 28272 bp, 29 predicted proteins | sample Alteio_BWOrgHeat_88_FD_152964 | JGI IMG/M metagenome (GOLD analysis project Ga0206970, IMG submission 152964) | Enriched cells from forest soil in Barre Woods Harvard Forest LTER site, Petersham, Massachusetts, United States -... | ecosystem: Environmental > Terrestrial > Soil > Temperate forest >... | reverse complement strand
CGGGGGTGCGCGAAAGCTCCTCGAGGCTGCGCCAGTATTTCTTGCCTGTGGCCTGCTCGGCGGGATGTTGGAAAACTCGTTTCATCTCTGCTCGCTAGCGGTGGCAACCGGCGCAATTCTCGGGCGGATTCACTTGCCAGTCGTGTTTGAGGGTGGTGCCGATCTCTTGCTGGGTCAGTTTGACGCCGGCAGCGGAGAAGTCTTTGTTTTCCTCGCCGGGAGGCTTGCCGTATTTGGCGACGAACGCCTTGGGGTCTTCGTCGGAGGGTTTCCAGTCGAGGTTGTAAACTTGGTCGCGCGGACGGAGGGCGTTTTCCGGGTGGCGATGGCACTCGAGGCACCATGCCATGGAGAGGGGCTGGTCGTGGTAGACGACGGACATGTGGTTGACCTGGCCGTGGCAGCTTGCGCAGGAGACGCCGCGGTTCACATGGACGGAGTGATTGTAGTAGGCGTAGTCGGGCGTCTTGTGGAGCTGGGTCCAACTAATGGGCTGGCCGGTGGTCCAACTGGTGCGGAGTGCGGCGAGCTTTGGGTTATCCTTCTGCACCTGGGAATGGCAGTTCATGCAGACCTGGGTGTTGGGGACGTTGGAGTGGTAGGAGACCTCGACGAAGGAGTGGCAGTAGCGGCAATCGATGCCGAGCTCGGTGGCGTGAATCTGATGCGAAAAGGGAATGGGCTGGACGGGCTGGTAGCCGACGCGGGTGAACTTCGGCGTGAAGTAATACCAGACGCCGGCGGTGACGGCCGGGACCATGACGGCACCGATGACGAGGACCTTGAGGGGCAGCCAGTTCGTCCAACGTGGAAAGAAGTTCGCCATGTTTTAGCTGCGCGCGGCCGCGAAGGGCGCTTGGGCGGATGGTGTGAAAGGGACGAACACGAGAGGCGGATTGGGTGTGAGGGCGAGCAGTCTATTTTTTGGGCGAAAAAACTGGCAAGCGTAATTTGTGAAAAATTTCACAAGCCAGCGAAATGGTTTCGCACGGGGGGCTTTTTTTTTGAACCTTTCGCGGGAGGTTGCAAGGGAAAATATTTGTGCGGGGGAGAATGGGGGATTTTTTGAAGGCTTCGGCGCTGTTGAAAGAAGCATTGTGGCATGATAGAGAGTAGCAATGCCCCATGAACTGGAGGAATTGACCGAGAAAGCGATGCGGCTTTCGTCTCGGGAACGAGCGGTGCTGGCGGAAAGTCTCTTACTCACAATCGACGAGGGAGAAGAGCCCTTGCTCGACGCGGAGACGGCAGCGGAGTTGGATCGGCGCGCCCGCGATCTGAAGGATGGCAGGGTCACAGGAATTCCTGCGGATCAAGTGCTGCGGGATGTAAGGGAAGCGCTCCGGCAGGCGCGATGATTTTTCATCCCGAGGCGAGGCGGGAAGCGATGGATGCGGCCTTGTATTACGAGCGGCAGGAAGCCGGGCTCGGAGACCGGTTTTCAGACGCGATCGAGGCCGGGCTGCGGCAAATCCAGCGAAGCCCGTTCATGTGGCGGTGCATCCGGGGCGATTCCAGGCGATTTTTGGTGAAAACTTTTCCGTATGGGATCGTTTATCTTCCGATGGAGGAGAATCTCTTTGTTCTCGCGGTAATGCACCTGCATCGCGAGCCGGACTACTGGCGCAAGAGATTGCGGGATTTGCCGTAGCGGGGAATATCTGAACGGAGTTGCTCGAATGCTGTCTTATCCTTCCATGAAACGGCTTTTCTTTCTCCCAGCCGTACTCGTCGCGAGCAGCGTGTGGGCAGCCTCGCAGGATAGATTGGTTGTCCACGAATGGGGCACGTTTACTTCGCTCCAGGACGAGCAGGGAAGCTCGATCGGCGGGATCAATACGGATGACGAGCCGGTGCCGGAGTTCGTTCACCGGATCTCTTCGTGGCTTGTGATTCCCCCCACCAGGGCGCTTGGCGGAAAGGGAAAGGGAATGCCGGGGTGCCACCCGGATGTCACGATGCGGCTGGAGACGCCAGTGATTTATTTTCATCCCGAGCCGGGCTGGAAACCGCGGCCGGTGGATGTGCATGTTGCGCTTTCGCAGGGCTGGCTGACGGAGTATTATCCCGATGCGATTTTCCGCGCGCCAGGGCTGGATGAGAAGAACGCGAAGCGGGTTGTAACGAATGCGCCGGGGGCAAGGAGGGATTGGGCTGCGTTCGGGCATTTGCCGAGGACGGCGGGGGAGCTTTCGTGGAAGGGGCTGACGCTGGGCGGAAAGAGTGAGGGGCCGACGACGAGTGAGAATGTATGGCTCGCGCCGAGGGCGGTGGATGCGGCGGCTGTTAAGAACAGCGCGGGGGAGGCGGAGAAGTTTCTGTTTTATCGCGGGGCGGCGCATCTGGATGGGCCGATCTCCGTGGCGCGGAAGGGAGGGACGCTGGAGATTCACGACCAGCATGGTCAGATCTCCATGATTGATGCGCCGGAAAATCTCCGCATTCATGCCGCATGGCTGGTGGATGTGAATGCGGCGGGGGAATGCGCGTTTCGGGCGCTGGGGGAGATCAAGTGGGGAGTGCCGCATTTTCGCGCGAGCACGGCGGCGGAGTTTGCGAAGGGCGATTTCAGGCCGGAGAATCTCGCGGCGCTGAAAAGCGGGATGCGGGAGGAGATCGTTCGCGAAGGATTGTTTCCCGATGAGGCGGATGCGCTGCTGAATACGTGGACGGTGTCTTATTTCAAAAGCCCAGGTTTGCGGTTGTTTTACATTTGCCCGCATTGCGACATAGAGAGCGTGCTGAGGCTGGATGTTCCCGCCGCCAACCATGTGACGCGGGTGATGATCGGCAGGATTGAGCTGGTGACGCCGGAGCAGCGGGCGCTGCTGGCGAAGCTCGCGACCGATCCCGAGGAAGAACAACGCCGGGATTACCTTGCGCTGGGCCGTTTCCGCAATGCGCTGCTGCTGGATGAGGAAAAGCGGCGACCGAGTCCGGCTCTGAAGGAGTTCATCGTGAAGAATAACCTGAGCGCCTACACGGTCGATCTAGCGAGGAGCTGACTCTTTCCCGGCGCGCCAGCGTTCGCAAAGCTCGCTGGCGGCGGCGGGCCACTCGGGAAAGGTGAAGTGGAAGCCGCTCTCGAGGAGGCGGGTGGGAATCACGCGGCGGCTTTTCAATATCAACTCGGTCTCGGTGCGCAGAAAAAAGGCGCCGATCTCGAGCATCCAGGCGGCGGCGGGCAGGCCGAGGGGCGCGCCCCATGCGCGGCGCAGCCCTTGCATGAATGCGGCGTTTGGAAGGGGGTTGGGCGCGGCGAGGTTGACGGGGCCGGAAAGGTCCGGGTGGGCGAGAATCCAATTCACGGCGCGGATGAAATCGATCTCGTGAATCCACGAGACGTACTGGCGTCCGTTGCTGGCGCGACCGCCGAGGCCGAAGCGGACGAGGGTGAGGAGGACGTCGAATGCGCTGCCGGGATCGGGGTTCATGACGATGGAGGTGCGCATGAGGACGAGCCGGGTGGATGGAAGGGGGCCGGCTTCGGCGGCGGCGCGCTCCCATGCGGTGGCGACGCCGACGCTGAAGTTCCATGTATCCGGCACGCCGGGTTCCGATCCGCCGAGGATGCCGCGGGCTTCGTCGTTTGCGGCATCGAAGCGATGGCAATATATGGTGGCTGTGGCCGCCTGGAGCCAGACGCGCGGAGGCCGAGCAGCCTGGGCGATGGCCTTGCCAATCACGCGGGTGGACGCGACGCGGGATTGGGTGATGGCGCAGCGATTTTCCGGGGTGTAGCGGCAATTGACGCTGCGCCCGGCAAGGTTGATGACGGCGTCCGCGCCTTCGAGTTCCGCGGCCCAGGGGCCCAGCGATTCACCATCCCAGGCGACGACGCGCCACGGGCGGCTGCGCGAGGGATTGCGGCTGAACTCGACGACTTCGTGCCCATCGCGCCGGAAGGCCCGGCCAAGGAGCGTGCCGACCTGGCCGGAGCCGCCGGGAATTACGATTTTCACGGGCGGGCGGAAGCGGCGAGGCGCTGGATCATGGTCTCGAGTTTTTCGAAGTCGATGGGCTTGGTGATGTGTTCGTCTAAGCCGGCGTCGCGGCAATTGCTGACGTCTTCTTCCATGCCGAAGCCGCTGAGGGCGATGGCGGGCGCGCGGCTGAAGGTGCGAATCTCGCGGATTAATTCGACGCCGGAGCCGTCGGGCAGCCCGATGTCGCTGAGGAGCATATCGAACGGCACGGCGCGGGCCTGCTGGATGGCCTGGGCCTTGGTGTGGGCGGCGGAGACCTGGTGGCCCCAGCGCTCGAGGAGGCGCTTGAGGGCGCGGGCGGTGTCTTCGTGATCTTCGACGAGGAGTATTTTCAGGAGCTGGCGGGATGCGGGATCGACGCTTTCGGGTTTCGGGTAGGCTTCAACGTGGCAGGCATCGACGACGGGGAGGGTGAGGCTGAAGGTGGAGCCGAGGCCGGGGCCGCCGCTGCTGGCGGCAATGCTGCCGCCCTGGGCTTCCATGAGGGCCTTGGAGATGGCCATGCCGAGGCCGAGGCCGCCGTAGCGCCGGGCGGATTCGTCCATCTCCTGCTCGAAGGGGAGGAAGAGGCGGGCGAGCATTTCGGCGGACATGCCGCGGCCGGTATCGTGGAAGTGGATGCTCACGGTTTCGTCTGGGCCGCTCTCGGTGAGGATGTCGATGGCGCCGCCGCGGGGGGTGAATTTGACGGCGTTTCTGAGGATGTTAAGGAAGACTTGCTGGAGGCGGGAGGGATCGGCAAAGACGCGGTGGGATTTGGCCTCGCAGCGGAGGGTGAGCTTGAGGCCGGCGGCCTCGATCTGGCCGTGGTACATGCCGGCGACGGATTGGAGGAGGTCGTCCACGTCGGCAAGGGAGGGATTGAGCAGGAGTTTGCCGCGAACGATGCGGGTGAGGTCGAGGAGATCGTCGATGAGGCGGGCCTCGAGGTCGAGGTTTCGGCGCATCATCTCAATGTCTTCGCGCCAGGGCGCGGGGAGGCTGGAATCGGCGGCCCACTCGGCGAGGGTCATGACGACGGGTGTGAGGGGGGTGCGCAGTTCGTGGGAGAGGGTGGCGAGGAAGTTGTCCTTGGCGACGTTTGCGGCGCGGGCATCTTCCATGGCGAGGCGGAGGGCGTATTCGGCGTGTTTGTGCTCGGAAAAATCGCGGAAGACGAGGACGACGCCGCGGAGCATGCCGTCGGCCTCGCGGATGGGAGCGCCGCTGTCGTCGATGGGGATTTCGCGTCCGTCCCTGGAGATGAGCAGGGTGTGATTGGCAAGGCCGACGATGAGGCCAGTCTGGAGGACGCGGTCGACGGGGCTCTCGACGGGCTGGCGGGTGGATTCGTTGACGATGCGGAAGACTTCGTCGCAGGAGCGGCCGAGGGCTTCCTCGACGCTCCAACCGGTGAGGCGGGCGGCGACGTCGTTGAGGAAGGTGATGCGTTTATCGACGCCGGCGACGATGACGCCGTCGCCAATGCTGCGGAGGGTGACGTGGAGGAGTTCGCGGCGGCGCTGGGCGTCGAGCACGGCGCGGTTGCGGAGGGCGATTTCGCGCCGGAGGCGCTGCCAGGCCCAGAGGAGGAAGCCGATATCGAATACGGCGACGATGCCGAAGAGGGAATCGGTGGAGGCGATGAGGGAGGATGCGCGGTCGCGTTTCTCGTTCATGCGCATGCGGCCTGCGAGGACGAATTGCTCGGTGAGGTCGCGGAGATCGTCCATCAGTTTTTTGCCGGCGCCGCCGCGCACGGTGTCGATGGCGTCGTTGACCTTGCCGGCGCGGAGGAGGGCGACGGTGGAATCCATCTCGGCGAGCTTGGCGGTGGCGAGGGCGCGGTATTTGCGGACGTCGGCGGCGGGGAGCGCGCCGGAAGCGCCGATGGCATCGAGGGCGTCGAGTTCCTGTTGAATCCGGCGGCGGGCCTCGATGCTGGGCTCGAGGAATTTTTCGTCGTGGGTGAGAAGGAATCCGCGCTGGCCGGTCTCGGCGTCCTTCATGGTGGAGAGGGTCCGATCGAGGCGCTCGACGATGCTGTCCTCCACGGCGACCTGGCGGCTGGCGCGCTCGATGGCGCGCTGCATGAGGAGGAGAACGAGTACGGAGACGCAGATGACAAGCCCGAGTATGGCGAATACGGGGAACATCCCCGTGGATGCCCCCGAGGATGCATGAGTGCCGGCCGGACGAGAATCTTCCCCCATGGCTGAATCCCAAAATTAGCTGGCCGCGATGGACTTGCAAGCGAACGTTGGGGGGACGGCGCGGTCTTGACCGGCGGCGGCGGAAGCAAGAGGCTGCGCGGTAATGGAAGCGACGCCGGCCTGTGTGGTTGAAGGTTATCATCGGGATTGGGATTTTCGTTGGCGTCGTGACGATTTGCCTAGCGTTGTTCGCGTGGTGGGAAATCTGGAAGGGGCATGAGAATTGGCGGCGCGCACTGGAGGAGGCGCGCGCGGCGGGTGAGCCGACGGAATTCTCGCAAATCATTCCGCCGCCTGCGCCGGACGATCAGAATTTTGCGGCGATCCCGCTTTTTAAGCCGTTGTACGATTACGTGCCGAAGGTTACCGGCGAGGGAATCCCCGATGACGTCTGGCACGATCAGGCCGCGAAGGACCGCTTGGATGACCTGAAGCTGCCGGTGCATTCGCATAATGCATCCTGGCAGACTGGAAGCTCCACCGATCTCAGGGCATGGCAACAGGATCTAACTCAAGCGAAACCCGGCGCGGAGAAACCGCCGCAGTGGCAGCAGGATTGGCTGCGCGGCCTGACGCCGGAAGTCCGCGATGCCGCGCCGGGCGCAACCATCCTGAACGCCCTGACCGCGTTTGACCCGTACCTTGAAGCTCTGCGCGAAGCGGCGAAGCGCCCGCGGTCGCGGTTCCCTGTCCACTATGACGAGAACTTTTCGATGGCGCTACCGCACCTTCAGGTGCTTCAGAATTTCTCATCCATCGTCCAACTTCGGGCGCTGGCGGAGCTTTCGCTGGGGAAGACAGAGGAGGCGTTGAAGGATCTCTCGCTCGGCCACAACCTTGCCGAGGCACCGCGCGAGGAATCTTTGCTCATCTCGCAACTCGTGCGCATCGGCATTTACGAGTTGCTTATGCAGCCGCTGTGGGAAGGCCTGGCACGGCGGCAATGGGACGATACACAACTCGCCTCGCTGGACGTGGCGCTGCAACGGCCGGATTTTATCCGTTCATTCCAACACACAATGTGGAACGAGCGAATAGGTATGGCAAGGGTCATGGATGACGCTAAGGCACATCCTTCCCTTTTCATCGCAATGTTTTCGCCCTTCTCCTCACGTTCAACAACGGGGTTCCTCGGTCAGTTGGGAACGCGGCTGTTCGTCGCAGAATGGCTGGATTTCAACAAAGCGACCCTCTTTCGCGAAGAGGGAGAGGCTGCGCAAACCGTTGATCCAGCAGCCCACCGGGTTTTTCCGGCGAAAGCCAATCTGCTGTTCGATGGCGTGAAGGAAGACCACGACATTCATCCATACGACCCAAGGACTATGCTGGTATCGATAACTCTTCCCGCCTTTTCCGGCGTGATGCAGTGCTCTGCCAGGGTGCAGGAGCACATCGATCTCGCCCGAGTGGCCATCGCGCTGGAGCGGTACCGGCTGGCGCATGGGGCGTTCCCTTCGGCGCTGGCGGAGTTATCGCCTGTTTATATGGCGGCGGTGCCGAACGATGTTGTGAATGGGCAGCCGCTGCATTATTCGCCGAATTCGGGCGGCGGCGGGTTCACGCTTTATTCCGTGGGATGGAATGGGAGCGACGAGGGAGGGAAGCAGGCTTTCGAGAAGGACAACCCCTCTCGAATCGACTGGAAGAACGGGGACTGGCCGTGGCCGAAGTATCCTAGTTACACCCCCGCAGCAGAAAAACGATGAAGAGGATCGGCAGGGGGACGCCGAGGAGCCAGAGCAGGATTTAGCCGGCAGCGGCGCGTTCGCGGATTTGCTTCAGGTTCAGTCTCATAAAATCAAATCACGTGCATCAGGTAGAGAATAAGGAGAATGATGAGCACTGTGCCGAGGCCGCCGCTGGGGCCGTAGCCCCACGACCGCGAGTGCGGCCATGTGGGCAGCGCGCCCAGGAGCATGAGTATCAGAAGAATGAGGAGAATGGTTCCTAACATGAAGATTGCCTTTCCCTCTACTTCGGAACTCAAGGTCTGGATTGGCCGCATGGGAGAACCTGATGTACGCTTCGCGGCATGAGCGAAACGACGGGCGCGCCGCGCACTTTTTCCAATCACATCATGGTGCGGCCGCAGGATATGAATCACGCGGGGACGCTTTTTGGCGGGACGATGATGGCCTGGGCGGATGAGCTGGCTTATGTGGCGGCTTCGCTGACGTACCCAGGGTGCACGTTTGTGACGAAGATTTTTCGGGAGTTCGATTTCAATAGCGGAGCGCGTGAGGGGGAGATCATCCGAATCGACGCGAGGGTGGCGGGCAAGGGGCGGAGTTCGGTGCGAGTGGAGGTGGAGGGGGTGAACTCGGTGACGGGGGAGCTGATTTTCTCGACGTGCGCGGTGATGGTGAATGCGAAAAACGGGAAAAGTCTCTCTATTCCTGAGAATTGAATGGTCGATTTTGAGAAAAACCCGCGGGGCGGATAGAGGGGCCCGAAGGGCGGTACTCTATAAATACCGTAATTTACGCACCCCTCATAAGCCATCTCAGGCAGACGAAGGGGGTTGGCACGGGCGATGCTTCAAATGCTTGGAACCGCCCGGCGCGAGCCGGACATATCATCCAAACCAAACAACTGAAATAATACCTATGTTACAGAAACTCAACAGCCGCCGTGGCGGTTTCACGCTCGTGGAAATCATGATCGTGGTCGCCATCATCGCCCTCCTCGCCGCCATCGCGGTGCCGAACTTCCTGCGCGCTCGCAAACGCTCGCAGGCCACCCGCGTTCTGGAAGACCTGCGCATCCTCGATAGCGCGACCGACCAGTATGCGATCGAGAACAACAAGACGACCGGCGCGACGCCGAGCTTCAGCGACCTGAAGGCCTACATCAAGACCGGCACGGTGCTCTACTCGACGGGCCAGGATATCTTCGGCGATACCTACGGGCCTACCTTCACGGTGGACACGCTGCCGAAGATCCCTTCGGCCGCCTATGCCTCGCTCTCGGACGTGGCCCCGCTCTCGTTCTGGTCTCCTTACTCGAACTAAACGAATCCCAACCAACCAAAAAGAGCGCAGCCGCGACCCGGCTGCGCTTTTTTTTGCCCGGATGCCGTGGAACGGGCCTGCCATCAGGGCGCGGCGGTTGACTTCGCAAAAAATGCGCTGATAGACTTGAATCCGTGAAATTCGCAGGGAATGCCGAGAGTGCCAAACAGGGCGCCGCAGGGAACATCAAGCAGTCGTTGGAGCTGATTAATACGCAGCTTTACAGCGTGGAGGAGCGCATTGCCGCGCAGGCGCGGGCGTTTGACCCCGCTGTGGAAGGCTGTGTGGCGTATGCCTGCGAGAGCAATGGGAAGCGACTGCGGCCGGCGCTGGCGCTGCTGGCAGGGGGAGCGACGGGGGAGATTAACTCGAGCCACCTGGACCTGGCGGTGGTGCTGGAGCTGATCCACGCGGCGACGCTGGTGCATGACGACATTATGGACGGCGCGGATAAGCGCCGGGGGCAGCCGACGGCGAACGCGAAGTGGGGCACGGCGATCTCGGTGTTGCTGGGGGATTGCCTGTTTGCGCACGCGCTGAAGCTCTCGACGAATTTCGCGGATGGGGAGATCTCGCGGCGGGTGGCGAGCGCGGCGTCGGATGTGTGCTCGGGGGAGATTATCCAGACGCAGCGGCGGTTTGACCTGAAGTTGAGCGTGGCGGATTATTTTTCGATCATTGAGATGAAGACGGCGGCGCTTTTCGCGGCGGCGAGCGAGCTGGGGGCGTTTATCAACCAGGCTGCGCCGGAGACGATCTCGGCGATGAAGACTTTCGGGCTGCGGTTTGGGACGGCGTACCAGATTTATGACGATTGCCTGGACCTGGCGGGGAGCGAGGAGAAGGCGGGGAAGACGCTGGGGACGGATCTCCGAAAGGGGAAGCTGACGCTGCCGATCTTGCATTTGCTGCAATCGGCCTCGCCGGCGGAGCATCACCGGCTGAGTGAGATGATCCTGCGCGGGGAGGATGAGGATGTGCATAACCTGGCGCGGGCGGCGCGGCAGAGCGGCTCGGTGAATTTCGCGATTGCGACGACGCAGCGGATGATCGGTGACGCGCAGGAGCAGACGGAGCTGTTGCCGCGGAATAAGTATAGCGCGGCGCTGGGGGAGATTTGCGCTTCGCTGACGGACCTCGCGGGGCAGTTTGCGGAGTGAAATCGGAGATTAAGAATAAGATTAGGATTAAGAATAAGAACTCTGAATTCCGGCTCTTGATCCTGCTCTTTCTCTTGATCTGAATACCGGACTTCTCCCCCACAGAACAAGATGCCATCCCTCACGATTCATGAGCTGCCGGATGAGGATAAGCCGCGGGAGAAGCTGCTGAAGCGGGGCGCGGACGCATTGAGCGAGAGTGAGTTGATCGCGATCCTGCTGCGGACGGGGACGGTGGGGGCGAATGCGGTGGATGTGGCGCGGGAGCTGATCCAGAAGTACCGGACGCTGGGGGCGCTCTCGCGGTGCACGGCGCGGGAGCTGGCGCAGGTGAAGGGGATTAAGCTGACGAAGGCGATGCAGTTGACGGCGGCGTTTGAGCTGGGGAAGCGGCTGGCGCGGGAGATGCCTGAGAAGCAGCGAATCGATACGCCGGAGCTGGTGTATGAGCTGCTGGGGGCGGAGATGCGGATGTTGCACAAGGAATCGCTGCGGGTGGTGCTGCTGGATACGCGCTGGAAGTTGATGCGGGTGGAGGAGATTTCGCTGGGGAGCCTGAATGAGAGTGTGGCGCACCCGCGGGAGATTTTCCGGCCGGCGCTGATTTACTCGGCGTATGCGGTGATTGTGGTTCACAATCACCCCTCTGGGGATCCCTCGCCGAGCGCGGCGGATACGCAGTTGACGCGGCGGCTGGCGGAGGCGGCGAAGCTGCTGCAAATCCAGTTGCTGGATCATGTGATTATCGGCGCGCCATCGGACAGCCGGCCGCCGTATTATTCTTTCAAGGAAGCCGGCGTGCTCTGACTTTTTTCCCGCAATGCCTATTCATCCCACTGCCATTATTCACCCGGACGCACGGATCGCCGGGGATGCCGAGATCGGTCCGTATGTTTGCATCGAGGGGCCGGCGGAGATCGGCGCGGGGTGCACGATCGAGGCGCATGCGGTGCTGGCGGGGATTGTGCGGATGGGGAGCGGGAACCGGATCGGGCACGGAGCGATCGTCGGCGCGCTGCCGCAGGATCTTGGGTTTGACCCGAAGCGGCGGAGCGGGGTCGTGATCGGCGATGGGAATACGATCCGGGAGCTTTGCACGATCCACCGCGCGACGGCGGAGGGCGGGGCGACGCGGATGGGGGACCGGAATTACCTGATGGCTGGAACGCACCTGGGGCATGACGTGCAGATGGGAAGCGACGTGATCATCGCGAATAACGCGCTGCTGGGGGGGCATGTGCACGTGGGGGACCGCGTATTCATCGGGGGCGGGTGTGTGTTTCACCAGTTTATGCGGGTGGGGCGGCTGGCGATCACGCAGGGAGCGAGCGCGTTCAGCAAGGACATCCCGCCGTTCACGCTGGCGGCGGAGCGGAATACGGTGGCGGGGCTGAATGTGGTGGGGCTGAGGCGGGCGGGGTTTGACGCGGGGCAGAGGTCGGAGATCAAGAGCGCGTTTAAGCTGCTGTATAAGAGCGGGCTGAATGTGGCGCAAGCGCTGGCTTCCTCGCGGGAGATGGACTGGAGCGAGACGGGGCAGGAGTTTTTCGATTTCGTGGTGGCGGCGAAGAAGAGGGGGATCTGCGATTTGCTGGAGACGGTGAAGGGAGGAGGAGCGGCGGAGGGGGAGTGAAAGACGGGGATTAAGAATAGGATTAGGAATACGAATAAGAACGCGGACTTTCAGGCTCTTACTCTTATTCCTAATCCTATTCTTAATCTCCGCCCCCTCTCCCGCCGGTTTTTTGAGGGTTGCAAAACCGGCTCTGCCGGGCTAACACGCCAGCCCCGGCTGGAGCCCCCTCCCCCACCCCGTGCCAGCCCGCTCCCAGTTATGAAGCACGCATTTGTCCCCGCATTTTTCGCAGTATGCCTCCTGCTCCTGCTGGCGGGCTGCGCGGCGCCGACGACGAATAACGCGGCGCATGTGGCGGGGCTCTCGCGAATTGTGCGGACGACGGCTTACACCTCGGCGGAAGCGGGGGGACGCCATGACGGATGCGGGGGGTACTTGCATTGCAGCGGGGTGCCGGTGCACAGCGCGGCGGCGGATTGGTCGCGCTACCCGGTGGGGACGGAGTTCCGCATCGTGGAAACGGGCGAGGTCTGCCAGATCGACGATTACGGCTCGGCGCTGGTGGGGACGGATACGATCGATCTTTATAAGGATTCGCGGCACCAGATGAATAACTGGGGGGTGAGGATGGTTCACATCGAGATCATGGAGTGGGGCTCCTCGCGCCGGAGCCTGGAAATCCTGAGCCCGCGTGCGCGGAATTCGCATGTGCGGCGGATGGTGGTGGCGCTGCGGCAGCAGACGCTGGGCGCGCCGCCGACGTTCCATCGCGTCAATTCCTGATGCGCTCTTTTTTCTCCCCGCGCGGCGATTTATGAAACTACTCGTTACCGGCGGAGCCGGATACATCGGCAGCATCTGTGTGGAGCAGTTGCTGGAGAGAGGTCACGACGTGACTGTGTTTGACAATCTCACGGAGGGGCACCGCCGCGCGCTGGACCCGCGGGCGCCGCTGATCGAGGGGGATTTGCAGGAGCGGGGGGAGATCGCGGCGGCGATGGCGAAGGTGAAGCCGGATGGCGTGATGCATTTCGCGGCGAACGCGCTGGTGGGGGAATCGATGGAGAATCCCTCGAAGTATTTCCGCAACAATGTTTACGGCGGGCTGAATCTGCTGGATGCGATGATCGAGAACGGGGTGAAGCGGTTTGTGTTTTCCTCGACGTGCGCGACGTTCGGGCCGCCGGAGCGGGTGCCGATCGACGAGACGCTGCCGCAGAGGCCGATTAATCCGTATGGGGAATCGAAGCTGATGTTTGAGAAGGTGCTGAAGTGGTATGACGCGATCCACGGGCTGAAGTTTGTCTCGCTGCGCTATTTCAACGCGGCGGGGGCGACGGAGAAGTATGGGGAGGATCACCGGTGCGAGACGCATTTGATTCCGAACATACTGCGTGTGGCGCTGGGGCAGCGGGAGCATGTGGAAATTTACGGGACGGATTATGAGACGCCGGACGGGACGTGCATCCGGGATTACATCCACATTCTGGATCTGGCGCAGGCGCACATCCTGGCGCTGGGTGTTGAGCAGAGCGCGTTTTACAACCTGGGGACGGGGGGCGGGACGAGTGTGCGGGAGGTGATCGCGGCGTGCGAGAAGGTGACGGGGAAGAAGATCGCGGTGCAGGAGAAGCCGCGCCGACCGGGCGATCCGCCGCGATTGATCGCGGGGTCTGAGAAGATCAAGCGGGAGCTGGGGTGGACGCCGGAGTTTGAATCGATCGAGAAGATTGTGGAGAGCGCCTGGGCGTGGCACTTGAGGAATCCGAGGGGGTATGAGGATTAGCGGGGCTTAATCGCTCAACCGGCGATAGAACCAGAAGGACACGAGCGCGAGGCTGCTGGAGAAAAGTATACGGTAGCCCAACAGAGCGTTTGCATCGTGGAATCTCTGCGGCGAGTCGGTCCTGCTGACACGCTCCGTTTCCAGAAGCCTTGGATCGGAAGAATAGATCGTGACGCCGGTGTGTTCGGCATTGATGAGCGCGGACGTTGAAAGCAACGCTGAGCAGGTCATGAGGATCGCGAAACCGAGTGCAACCCAACGGATGGTTCCAGAAGTTGCCTCGGGAAAGGACATGCTCAGTGAGTTAAGGGAATGTCGGTTCGGAGTTACCGCGACCAGCCAATTCACGGTCGCATTCCAAGACCATCCGAAGCGCATCGGCGAGATTTTCGCGTGTTTGCGCCACTGTCTCCCCCTCGGAAATCGCGCCGGGAACTTCTTCGACGAAAGCGGTATAACCGCCTTCCGGCGCGGGCAGGATGACTTCTGTTAATTTCACCTCGCTCGTTCATAACAAATTCGCCAAGGGATTGCGAGGCGGAGATTTCTCCCGCCGGGGTCACCGCCCCCGGCTACAGAAGAAGCGCGAGCGCCGATAAATCGGCTCGAATAACGGGGCGGGAGCGGGTATTCCCAATCGGCCATGGGGAATGGACTCGATTACGAAGTGGTCATTGCCGGCGGAGGGTTTGCGGGCGTCTATTGCGCGCAATCGCTGGCTAAACAACTCGGATCCTCGGCGAGCGAGCGCGTGGCCATTGTCGCGGATCATAATTACATGGTTTTCCAGCCGATGCTGGCGGAGGTGAGCGGATCGTCGATCTCGCCGCGGCATGTGGTGAACCCGATCCGGGGCATCTGCCGGGGAGTGAATGTGCTGCGGGGGGATATTGTGGATATCGATCTGCCGGGGCACACGCTCACGCTGAACCCAGGGCAGTTCAGCACGGAGATTCGCATTGGGTTTAAGCATCTGGTGGTGGCGCTGGGGGGAATTGTGGATCTGAGCCGGGTGCCGGGGATGCCGGAGCATGCGTTCCTGATGAAGAGCATCGGCGATGCGCAGGAACTGCGCGGGGCGGTGATCGACCGGCTGGAGGAGGCGAATTTGCAAACGGATGAGGCGGCGGTGAAGCGGCTACTGACGTTTGTGGTGGTGGGCGGCGGATTTTCGGGGGTGGAGACGGCGGGTGAGGTGCTGGACCTGATCCGTGGGATCAATCGTTTTTACCCACGGCTGGCGCGGAAGGATTTTCGCGTGATCCTGATCCACTCGGGCGCGCATTTGCTGCCGGAGATCAGTGTGGAGCTGGGGACTTACACGGAGGAGAACCTGAAGGCTCGAGGGATGGAGATCGTGCTGAATTCGCGTGTGACCTCAATGACGGCGGGGAAGGTGGTGTTGCAGGACGGGCGTGTGATCGAATCGCACACGGTGGTCTCGACGGTGGGGAATGCGCCGAACCCGATTGTGGTGAATTTGATCAAGCGGAATAATATCCCGAACGAGAAATCGCGGATGAATACGGACGCGACGATGCGGGTGCAGGGGTTTGAGAATCTCTGGGCGGCGGGGGATTGCGCGGCGGTGCCGATGGCGGGGGGCAAGGTGGCGACTGAGGGCGCGGTCCCCTCGCCTTTCGTGATGAAGAAGTATTGCCCGCCGACGGCGCAGTTTGCCTACCGGCAGGGAATTCTGCTGGGGAAGAATCTGGCGCATGCGATTTCCGGCAGGCCGGAGGGGATGAAGCCGTTTGTGTTCACGGGGCTGGGGGAGCTGGCGGCGATCGGGCACCGGACTGCGGTGGCGCAGATTTTCGGGATGCGATTCTCCGGGATGCTGGCGTGGTTCATGTGGCGGACGATCTATCTGATGAAGCTGCCGGGGCTGGACCGGAAGCTGCGGGTGATGATCGACTGGACGCTGGATCTCTTTTTCCCGCGCGACATCACGCTGCTGCGCTCGCGGACGACGGAGGTGCTGCAGGAGGTTCACCTGGAGAAGGACGATGTGGTTTTCCACGCGGGCGAGCCGGCAATGTCGTTTTATGTGGTGAAGAAGGGGCGGATCGAACTGCGGGACGACACGGGGACGGTGATGAGCCTGGGCGGGGGTGAGCACTTCGGCGAACGGGCGCTGCTGAGCGACCGGCGGTGGCGTTTCACGGCGGTGGCAATCGAGCCGACGACGCTGGTCTCGCTGGATGCGAAGATTTTCGAGGCGGTCTCGTCGGCGAGCAGCTCGATCCATGAGTTTTTCGAGCACTCGGCGCAGCAGTATGTGACGCGGCAGCAGATCGAGGGGATGATAGGGAGTGTGCCGCCGGCGCTGCTGAAGATGACGGTGGGGGATGTGATGTCGAAGAACGTGGTCTATCTGACGCAGAGCCAGACGGTGGCAGAGGCGCTGGCGGTGATGGTGGAGCATCCGTTCAATTCGTTCCCGCTGCTGGATGGGAACGGCAAGCTGCTTGGGGCGATCCAGCAGACGCAGGTGTACGACGCGCTCAAGAACGGCCTGGCGCGCGAGGCGACGCTGGACAAGATCGCGCCCTCGCAGTTGCCGACGGTGAGGACGGATGCGCCAATCCCGCAGGCGATGGAGACGCTGATGCGGAGCGGGCGGAATAAGCTGCTGGCGGTGGATGCCGCGGGGGCGCTGAAGGGGATTTTGACGCCGATCGACCTGCTGGCGCAGCGGCAGGCGCTCGAGAGCACCCAGGGGAACGCTTGACGCGGTGATTTAATGATAGATATTCTATCATAATGAAAACCGCGACCGTTGCAGATTTGCGGAATAATTTCGCGAATCTTTCCAAATGGATTCATGACGGCGAGCCCGTAACGATCACCAAACGCGGCCTGGCCTTCGCGACTCTCGTTCCGGCACGGAGGAGGAAAGCGTCCCCGCCGGTTGACCGGCTGGCGAGGCTTCGCAAGATGTTTCCGCACGGCCCCGTAAAGGGGGATATTCAGAGCGTTCTCGACGAAGACAGGGGGAACACTTGAGCGTTTATGTCGACACCGGCATTCTCCTGAAAGGCTACGTCTTTGAGGCGGATTCGCCGGAGGCGATTGCCATCGTGGAAGCGGCGGGCGATCCCCTGATTTTCTCCCATTTTCACGGGATCGAAATTCCGAATGCAATCCGCCTGAAGCGTTTCCGTGGGGAGATCGCCAAAGCGGAGGAAGCGGCGGCGATCCGGGTTTTCCACGCGGACATTGACGCAGGGCGTCTGGCGCGGCCCGATTACGACCTTGCGGAGGTGTTCAACCGGGCGGAACGGCTTTCCGCCAAGTATTCCGGGGATATCGGAAGCCGGAGTCTCGACGTTTTGCATGTCGCGGCGGCTCTTGAATGCGGGTGCACGGGGCTGGCGTCTTTCGATGAACGGCAACGAAAAATCGCAAGCCTAGCCGGGCTGAAACTGATCCCGGCAAAGAGAAGGAAATCGTAATCTCCCCGCCCCGGCGCCGCGCACCCCCTGTCCGCCGCCGCGCGGCTCGACTTTTAGCACATTCCGCGTATCGTGCCCGTTCGCCATGCCTGCCAAACGCGTCGTTATCGGAATGAGCGGAGGGGTCGATTCCTCCGTGGCCGCGCATCTGCTCAAGGAGCAGGGGTACGATGTTGTCGGCGTCACGATGAAGGTCTGGCCGCAGGATTGCATCAGCCGGGCGGAGGACAAGTGCTGCGGGCCCTCGGCAATCGCGGATGCGCGCGGGGTGGCGCACGCGCTGGGGATTCCGCATTACGTTGTCGAAGAATCGGGCGAATTCGAGAAGCAGGTGATCAATTATTTTGCGAGCGAGTACCAGGCGGGGCGGACACCGAACCCGTGCGTGATGTGCAATGAGAAGCTGAAGTTCGGCAATCTGTGGCGGAAGGCGCAGAGCCTCGGGGCGCAGTTTATCGCGACGGGGCATTACGCGATCATTGAGCATCACGGCGACCGCGCGGTGCTGCGGAAGGGGCGGGATGCGCGGAAGGATCAGTCGTATTTTCTTTTTTCGCTGAAGCAGGATCAGCTTTTGCATTCGCTGATGCCGCTGGGGGGGATGTCGAAGCCGGAGATTCGGGAGATTGCGCGCTCGATCGGCCTGCGCGTGGCGGACAAGGAGGACAGCCAGGAGATTTGTTTCGTGCCGGGGCAGGATTACAAGGCGTTCCTGCGCGGGCACCTGGGGGAGAAGGAGTTTCACCGGGGGGGCATCTATGACAAGGAGGGACGCTTCATCGCGGAGCACGAGGGCATCGAGATGTTCACGATCGGCCAGCGCAAGGGGCTGCCGGGGGGCTCGCCGCGGCCGCAGTATGTGATCGATATCGACCCGGAGACGTCGCGGGTGATCGTGGGGGACGCGGAGGATTTGATTAGCGATTCGTTCGAGGTGGACCGGACGCTCTGGCATGGCGAGCCGCCGGAGACGATGACGGTGAAAATCCGCTACGGCCACGCGGGCGCGGAGGCGGCGGTAACACCGCTGCCGGGCGACCGCGCGCAGGTGCGCCTGCATACGCCACAGCGGGCGGTGACGCCGGGGCAGGCGGCGGTGTTTTACGACGGCGACCGGGTGGCGGGCGGCGGCTGGATTTGCCGGCACTCGGCGGTGGCTCCCGCGATGGCCTGACCAATCATGGCCGAGGAAGCGATTGTCGTTTACTGCACGTTTCCAGATGTGGAAACGGCGCGGCGGATCGGGCGGCAACTCATCGAGGAAAAGCTGGCGGCGTGTGTGAGCCTGGTGCCGGGGGTGGAATCGATCTACCGCTGGCAGGGGGCGATCGAGACGAGCGCGGAGGTGCTGGCGCTGATGAAGACGACAACGTGGAAGTACCAGATGCTGGAGAATAAGATCCGCGAGCTGCATCCGTATGAGGTGCCGGAGATTGTCTCCGTGCGCGTGGACGGGGGGAGTGCGCCGTACCTGAATTGGATCGAGCAGTCGGTGATGGAGTAGCCGTGCATGAAATATGCGCGGGGATTCTGCTTATGAGCGATGCAGGGTTTCCCGCTCAGTTCTTATCCACGCTGAATTTTCCTGGGCCGATGAAGAGGAGGGAAAAGTAGAGGATCGCGAGTTCCAGAGCCTCGGAGGCTTTCGCCCAGCCCTGGCCGGAACGGACGTGAAACGCCACCGCCACGCAAAGCGTGAAGAGCAGCATCAGGCACGCGGGGCGGAACAGGCAGCCGAGGATGAAGAGCACGTTGCCGACCGTCTCGGAGAGCGCCGCCATCAGGCCCCAGAAGACAAAGGCGAAGTGGATCCCGACGTAGTGGACCGCCGCGCCGATCTCGCGCCACTCGTGCACGCCGCCGGCCAGTTTCCGCCAGCCGTGCGCGTAGATATAGAAACAGCCGAGCGCCACGCGCAGGAAAAGCAGCCCCTGGTCGCGAAACTTGGTGAGCGAGGTCAGAATCATGCCCGGAAAGGTGCGGAAGGAACCGGAGCGATGGCGAGCGAAAAGCGAAACGAAAAAGGCGGGCGCTTTACCCCGAAAAAAGTACAGCCCCCCGCGACCGAATGGCCACGGAGGGCTGTTGTTCCCCCCAGAACATCTTCTAAAGCTGCGAGATTTATACGGCAGGATCGCCGGGTCTGCAAATCTTTTTTATAACTTTTTTTGAGAATGAGGATATTCGCGCATTTCAATACGCATTGATTAGTTTTTCTAATTATTGGAAGAGAGGGGTTTGCAGCGGAGTTTTCCCCCGCCGGGCTCACCGCGCCCGGCTACAAAAGAAAGAAGACGCGCACGCACGAAATTCCACGCACTCCCGGAATCCCTACGGGAATAGCCCCCTCGCCTGCTTCGCGGCGACGACTCGCTCCACGCCGATGGACATCGCGGCCAGGCGGTGCGGGATACTGCGGGTCCGCGCGCGCTTAAGCATCGCGCCGAACGCCTGCTCCAGGATGCGGAAGAGCCGGTCGGTCACCTCTGTCTCGCGCCAGAAAAGGTTTTGCAAATCCTGCACCCACTCGAAGTAGGAGACGATCACGCCGCCGGAGTTGCACAGGATATCCGGGATCACGAAGATTTCGTCCCATCGCTGAAAGAGAATCTGATCGGCCTCGGGCGTGGTGGGGCCGTTCGCGCCCTCGGCCAGGATGCGGCATTGCAGCCGCCCGGCGTTTTCCCCGGTAATGACGCGCTCCAGCGCGGCGGGAATCAGCACATCGCACTTCAAGGTGAGCAGTTCATCCTGCGTGATGGGGTCTGCGCCGGGAAAACCGGCGAGGCCTCCCTGCCTGCGGACATGCTCCTGCGCGGCGGCGATATCGATGCCCTTTTCGTTGTGGAGCGACGCCGAGGCATCGCCAAGGCCGACGATGCGGATGCCATCGTGATGCGAGAGCCATTCCGCGGCCACGCCGCCGACATTCCCGAACCCCTGGATGACGGCCGTGCAGCGGTTCGGCGTCATCTTGAGCGTATTCATCGCGCGCTCGATGAGATACGCGACGCCGCGCCCCGTGGCCTCCCGCCGGCCCACGGTGCCGCCGATGGAGACAGGCTTGCCCGTCACGATCTCCGGCACGCTGTAGCCCTGGTAAACCGAATATGTGTCCATGAACCACGCCATCACTTGCTCGCCGGTGCCCATGTCCGGCCCCATGATATCGGTGCGCGGGCCGACAAAGGGGTTCATCTCCTGCATGTAACGGCGCGAGACAGCCTCCAGCTCGCGGAGGGAAAGCTGCGCGGGATCCAGAGTGACGCCCCCCTTCGCCCCGCCGTACGGCAGCCCGGCCAGCGCGCATTTCCAGCTCATCCACATCGCAAGCGCCGCCACCTCACCGAGCGAGACATTCGGGTGGAAGCGCGTGCCGCCCTTCGTGGGGCCGAGCGCCAGGTGATGCTGCACGCGGTAACCGTGGAAGACCTCGATGCGGCCGTCGTCGCGGTGAATGGGGAGCGTGACGGTGACGGCGCGCTTCGGGAGAACGAGGCGTTGCCGGAGGTTTTCGTCCAGCTCCAGGTATTCGGACACCAGCCGGAACTGCTCGCGGGCCATGTGGAAGGCCGGATCGTCGTAGATATCCATCGGAATTGGGTCTGCAAAAGTTTCGATGCGGGAGAGACTTATGGACGCTGCGAAATCGCCTGCGAGCAAGGATTCGCGCGGTTTTTAAGCAAATTTCGGGATTTTTACTGGGGTTCCGGCGTCCAGAGCCCTGAAAATCCGATTTTAGACATACGCAAGTCGCTGAACATCAGTTAGTAGCATCGATTTTCAGGTTTTAGAACCAACTGCCCACAAACGGATTGACGCCGCCAAACCGAGCCCCTAAGGTAGTGATCCGCTTAAATTTTACCCATCACCTTTTTCATCAGGAGAACCAGATGCCAGAAGTCATTGTCCGCAAAGGAGAACCGATTGATCGCGCGCTCAAGCGCCTAAAGAATAAACTCGATTCCGAGGGCATCCTCGAGGAAGTGCGCCGCCTGCGCGCATTCGAGACGCCGAACCAAAAGGTCCGCCGCAAGGCGAAGGCCACCGCGAAGCGCAACAAGATGAAGTTCCGCTTCAACACCGCGGCCTAAACTTCCGCGCAAACAGAACGCTTTTTCAAAAAGCCGCGTTTCACGACGCGGCTTTTTTGTTTGCCTCAAGCGCGGCACTCACACACGACGCGGAAGCCCACGTCGTTTGCGGAATACTCGGCCACGTTGAAATTGCGCGCGCTCGTGCGGAGGTTGCTCGCGCGCGATTTCCAACTGCCGCCTCGGTAAATGCGCCGGCCGACCGTGCACACGCTGCGCGGGTTCGTGCGCTCCTTGCCGCGATAGGGCTCGTAGAAATCGAGGCACCATTCCCATACGTTGCCGGCCATCTCCTCGATGCCGAACGGGCTCGCGCCGCGCGGGAACGAGCCGACAGGCGCCGTCTCGGCGAAACCGTCGTTGATCTCCGCGTCGCGCCACGGGAACGTCGTATTGCAATCGGCAAAATTCGCGAGGTCGCCCGTGTTGAGCCGCTCGCCCCAGGGGAAGCTGCGGCCATCTGTACCGCGCGAGGCGTATTCCCACTCCGACTCGGTGGGGAGGCGGAAGCGGCGGCCTTCGCGCTTGGTCAGCCATTCGCAAAACTTAATGGCGTCGAGGCTGCTCACGTAAACAACCGGGTGATGCTCGTCCGCCCAGGTCGCCCGGCGCACCCGGTGCGTGGGATCGAACGCCTCGTACTGCGCGTTGGTAATCGGGAAGCGCGAGATGTGGAAACAGGAGAGATTCGTCTTCGAGAGCGGCTGCTCGTTCGGCGCGGCGCCCTCGGAAGTGCTGCCCATCATGAACGTGCCGGAGTTGATGAGGATCATCTCCAGCCCGAGCGTGAGCTTGAATGAGGGATGCTTCTGCCGCTCCTGCTCGTGCGTGAGCGGGGTAAATTTCGAGACCTCGATCGATTCCAGCACGCGATTTGGCGCACTCGGTTTCTTCTCGGGCGTGGCGGTGGCGCTTTTCTTCACCGGCGCGGCGGCATTGAGGCGCGATGCGATGGACCCGGCGTTCGCGGGGGAAACGGGCGGAAGCTGGTTCACCTCCTCCAGGTAATCGTCGATCAAGTCCTCCGCGTCGCCGCCGGAGAGGCCGAGATTTTCACCCATGTTGCAGAGGGCGTCGCGCTGGTCGTCGGTCATGTCGTCATCGGAGAGGCCGCTGAGGCGGAGCAGACGCATGAATTCCTCCGCCGGGTCGCCCGAGGCGGAGCCGGGCTCTAGCCGCGGCGGCGCGCTGGCATTCGGGCTCGGCGTGAAGCTGGCATCCGACGCGGCGGCGGAAACGCGGGCCATCGGCGCGGGAGGCGGAGCCGGCTGCACGAACCGCACGGCATTGCGCCGCATCAGCTCGGAATCGACCATGATTTTCATCTCATCCATCTCCAGCCCGGCGGCGGAACCGAGATGGTAGAGATTATTTTCGTCATCCCGCTTCAGGACGCCGTCGGAAAGGGCGAACGCGAGGAATTTATAAAACTCCGCGGCCGCGTTCTCGCGGAGCCGGGCGCGAAGGCGCTCGTCCGCGTTGCGGCGCGCATCCGGGTTCAGGAGGATGGTGCGCGCCTCGGCGAGATATTGCGGCGCTTCGTCGATGCCCTGGCGGAGCATCTGCGTGAGGGGATTGCTGGGCTGGTTTTTCAGCGGCAGTTTTTTCTGCCACCAGATGAGAAGCTGGCGGCAGTTTTCCTCGATCTGTTCGTGGCCGGGGTTCCCCTCAAAGGATAGGCAGAGACGGCGGTAGGGATCGTCGGAATTATAATCCCGCCACCCCTCCCACTTCGTCGGGCTGTCGGGCAGCGGCGAAGGCAAAGGCATACTTAAGTTTTTAAATTCAAATTAGAAAACGGAGATCTGGGCGAGTTCCGCGGTAGCCGATTCCAGCTCCAGGTCGGTGAGCCCCGTGTTCCGCGCAATGGAGACGCGGTTCTGCTTGCCGAAGGCGTCGACCGTTATCTCCAGCACCTGGTTCGCGTCGTAGCCGTAAGACAACTCAATGCAGGAACCGCGCGGCAGGAACGGCGGCAACTCCACGTCGCAAATGCCCAACTGCGTACACTCGGAGGGGATGCTGCTCTCCCCTTCCACCACGCGCACGACAACGTTTTTCATGTTCGCCTTCGCGGTGCCGAAGGAATTTTTCACCTCGGTCGGGATCGCCGTCATCTTGCGGATCATCGGGAAAACGTACTCCTCCACTTTCGCGTCGTCCCAGAGCACGACCCCCAGGGTATGCGTCGTAATGTTCGTGACACGCACCAGCCCGCCGGTGGCGTCGGAGAAGGATTCGCGCACCTCGACCGGCAGAATGCGCTCACCGAGCGAGTCCTCCTCGTTCAACAGGGCCAGGATGGCCTGCGCGGCCGCGCCGATGGAAATGGCCTCGTCCGGGCTCACGTCGTCGGCCACCTCGGTCTTCGAGACCTCCGCGATCATCGCGCGGACGGAAGGCATGCGGCTCATGCCGCCCGTGAGCAGCACGCGGTCGATCTTCGACCAGTTGAGCTTCGCCTCCTCCATCACGATCTCGCAGATCGTCTTGCACTTCTCGATCAGATGCGCGCAGCGCTTCTCGTACTCGGCGCGCGTGATCTCCATCTTGATGCTCTTGCCGTTGTAATTGTGAACGAGCGTGGTGCTCAAACGGCTGGAAAGCTGAATCTTCGCGGCGAGCGCGCGGTTATAGAGATCCTGGTAGCTTTGCAGGTCGAGAAGCGGGTTCTCTTCGTGCTGCTTCTCGAATTCGTCCGCCACCCAGTTCACGATCACGTCGTCCCAATCTTTCCCGCCCAGCCGGTGGTCGCCATTGCTGGCGATCATGCGGATGTGATGACTCTCGATCCGCATGATCGTGACGTCGAACGTGCCGCCGCCGAGGTCGAACACAAACACCGTCTGGTCGGAGTCCAGCTTATCCAGGCCGTAGGCAAGCGCGGCGGCAGTGGGCTCGTTGATGATCTGGAGGACGTTCAGCCCGGCAAGCTGCCCGGCGTGCAGCGTGGCGGTGCGCTCGGCGTCGTTGAAATAGGCCGGAACGGTAATGACGGCATCGGTGATCGGTTCCCCGAGGTATTTTTCGCCGTCGTTCTTGAGCTTCTTGACGATCAGCGCGGAAAGCTCCTCCGCGGTGTAGGCGCGGTTGTGAAATTCGCGGTTGAATTCCGCCTTGCTGCGGCCCATCTCCCGCTTCACGAAATCCACGATCTTCTCCGGCTCGGCCACGGCGTTCTGCTTCGCGTGCGTGCCCACGATGGCGGTCGTACCGTCGAAGAGAATGACCGAGGGCGTGATGCGCTCGGACTCGCTGTTCGGGATGATCTGCGGCTTCCCGTACTGGTCGATGTGCGCGATCGCGGAAAAGGTCGTGCCAAGGTCGATGCCCACCGCCTTGCGCCGCGGGGCGGTGGAGGGGCCCGTCATGATCTGTGAGTGGTCTTCGGAAACGATGTTCATCTGGATGATGGGTTCCAGTTATTTTTGTGAGTGGGTTTCTTCCTCGCGGCGCCAGCGTTTCACAATGACCTCCTCCGGGCGGAAGGTGCGCTCGCGCCAGATAAAACCGGGCTTCACACTGGAGGCGATGGCGAAATCCTCCTCCGGGGAACTGGCGGGCTGCACGTTGAGGACGCGCTGGGTGTGCTTGTCCAGCTTGCCGCACGAAGGCTCGGCGCGGTGCACGTCCATGCGCGCGAGGATTTCCAGCAGCGAGCCGGTAACGTGGTCGAGATTCGTGTTCAGGTTCCGCACCTGCGCCTGCGCGGCGGCGATCTCCGGGTTCGTGGACGCCGTCTTCTGGAGAAAGAGATCCGCCTGGCGGTGAAGCTCCGTGAGATCGTCGAAAAGCGTGATGAGATCGCGCGCAATCGGGCGATGCATCACGTCCAGCAGGAAACCGTCCTTGTAGCTGCGCAACTCGTCATGCAGCGCATCGAAAAGCTTCTGGTTGAGCCGGCTCTTTTGCTCGATCTCCCCCTGCACGCTGGTGAGCAAATGCGGCACCTTCGCCTGCACGGCGCTGGCTTCCTCCAGCCGCATGATCGCCATCGTGTTTTCCGTGACAATCTGCCCGAGCGATTCCAGACGCTGGAGAAGCGGGCGCAGGAAATCGAGCAGCCCTGGCTCGCCCTTTTTTTCGCTGCCCGCGGAGGCTGCGGCCGGGACGGCAGCGGTCCCCTCGCCCACGTCGAGAAACTGCTGCGCTTCCTCGGCAAGCGAGCGCATCTGGAAATCAAAATCCGGCTCGGCAGCCGTCGGGCTTTGAGACATGCCTGCTGCTATTAGCCAGATTCACGCCACAAACCCTGGGAAAATGCTCGTAATACGAGCTTTCCGCCGGGATAGCGCAAAAATCCGCTATTTGCCTGCGTAAAAACGCCGGATCGCCTCGACTAAACCGGGGATATCCGACGCCCCGGCCTCGACATCCACGCTCAGGCCCAGATCGCGCATTGTCCGCGAGGTGACGGGGCCGATGCTCGCCGTTTTCATGCCGGGAGGCCAGGGCAGCTTCAGCGCCACGAAGTTCTCCACGGTCGAGGAACTGGTGAATGCAACCATGTCCGCCCCCTCCTCGCGAAGCCGCTCCCGCCCACCGAAGGCGTCCTCGGTTTCCGGCAGGGTGCGGTAGGCGAATGCCTCGTCGACGATCGCGCCGAGCTTCGTAAGCTCGCGGGGCAGGATGTCGCGCGCGCTCTCGGGGCGCACAATGAGGATGCGCAGGTTCTCGACGGAGCCGTCTTTCTGAAACTCCTTCACAATACCCTCGGCCACATATTCGCGCGGCTGGAGATCAACCTTGAGATGGAATTTTTTGACCGCGGCCGCGGTGGCCGGGCCGATGGCCGCAATGCGCGCGCCGCCGATCTCGCGGCTGTCGTCGTAGAGCTTGAAGAACATCTCGAAGAAGGCCTCGACGCCGTTCGGGCTGGTGAAGACGATCCAGTCGTAGCCGTGCGAGTCCTGCACAAGCTGGCCGAACTCCACGATATTTTCCGGCGGCACAGTGCGGATGGTGGGCACCTCCCAGACATCCGCGCCCAGGAGCCGAAGGCTGCCGGAGAGCGCGCCGGCCTGCTTCCGCGTGCGGGTGACGACGATGCGCTTGCCGAAAAGAGGGCGGGTCTCGAACCAGTTCAGCCGCTCGCGGAGTTTCACTACCTCGCCAAAGACGGCTACGGCGGGTGCGGCGAACCCGTTTTCCAGGGCCTTGGCGGCAATGTCGTCGAGCTGCCCGCGCAAGGTCTGCTGCCTCCCGGTGGTGGCCCAGCGAATGAGCGCGACGGGCAGCGCGGGATCGGCCCCGCCCGCCATGAGATTCTCGGCGATCTTTCCGAGGCGCTCGACTCCCATGAGCATCACCTTCGTGCCCGGCAGGCGGGCCAGCGCGGCGTAATCGAGCGCGCTATCGGGTTTTGCCGGGTCTTCGTGCCCGGTGAAGATCGTGACCTGCGAGGCGAAATCGCGGTGCGTAATGGGGATGCCCGCGTACGCCGGGCCGGCAAGCGCGGAGCTGACGCCGGGAACAACCTCAAACTCAAGACGCGCGGCCTGGAGCGCCTCGGCTTCCTCGCCTCCGCGCCCGAAAAGAAACGGATCGCCTCCCTTCAGCCTCACGACACAGAGGCCCGCGCGCGTTTTTTCCACGAGGCAGCGGTTGATCTCCTCCTGCGTCATCGTATGCGCGGCGGCCTTTTTTCCCGCGTAGATTATTTCCGCGCCAGCGGGCGCCCATTTCAATATCTCCGGGTTGCAAAGGGCGTCGTAAACGACGACTTCCGCCTTCTCGACGAGTTCGCGGGTGCGGAGGGTGACGAGGCCCGGATCGCCGGGGCCTGCGCCGGCCAGGTAACAAATGCCTTTCTTCTTGGTCATGCGGAATGGAGAGAATGCTCAGGCCGAGAGCATTTGGAAAAGACGGAAAGCCAGGGCCTCTGGCTCGGTGCCGGTGGCCTCCGCCTGCGCGGGCGGGCGGGCGTCCGCGTGGAAGACGATGGCGGAAGCGAAAATTTCGCCGCCGCGCAATTCGATGCGCATGCCGACGGGGAGCTGGCAATCGCCATCGAGCAGGCGGAGCAACTCGCGCTCGGCGCGGATGCAGAGATGCGTGGGGGCGTGATCGACGGAGGCGAAGAGATCGCGCCCGCGCCCGTCGGCGGCGCGAATTTCAATGCCGATGGCCCCCTGCCCGATCGCCGGGAGCATGTCGATTTCGCAAAGATGAAAGTGCCCCGCCTCGCATTCGAGCAAGCCGCCGGTCATCGAATAACCGAGCCGGGCGAGACCGGCGCGCGCGAGGACGATGGCGTCCAGCGAATCGCTCTCGGCGAGCTTGCGGAGGCGCGTGGGGACATTGCCACGGAGATCGGCCAGGACGGTTTCGGGATATTTCCAGGCGAGCTGATGCCTGCGCCGGACGCTGCCGGTGCCGATGCGCGCGCCGGGAAAAATACCGCGCGGCGTCTTGGAAATAAGCACGTCGCGGACATCCGCGCGCGGCAGCACGGCGGCGAGACAAAGCTCCGCCGGGGTCTGGCCCGGCAAATCCTTGAGGCTGTGGATCGCGGCGTCGATTTCGCCGCAGAGCAAGGCGTCCTGGATCTCCTTCGTAAACATCCCCTTGAGCCCCGCGCCTTCCATGACCTCGCCGGGGCGCACGTCGCCGCGCCGGTCGCCGGAAGTGGTGACGATCTTCACCTCGATGCGCAAACCGGGGTGCGCGGCAAGCAGCGCGGCCTTGACCAATTCCACCTGGGCCAGGGCCAGGGCGCTCCCGCGGGAGCCGAGGATGACGAACTCCATTGGGCTACGTGGAAATGGCGGAAATGGGCGCCGGGGACGAGGGTTGTCCGTTGGGATCGAACGCCGTGCCGTGTTCGAGCCAATGGGAAAATTCGCCGACGTGCCGCTCGATGAGCCGCTCGCACTCGGTCAGCTCCTGCCGACGCACGGCCATCGATTGCTCGGCGATCTGGCGCAGGGAATCGATGTCGTTCACGGCGGGATCGACATCGCGCGGCACCGCGAGATCGATGACGAACACGGGCCGGTTTCCCCGGTGG
>Ga0206970_10073_pt1 | contig 28332 bp, 14 predicted proteins | sample Alteio_BWOrgHeat_88_FD_152964 | JGI IMG/M metagenome (GOLD analysis project Ga0206970, IMG submission 152964) | Enriched cells from forest soil in Barre Woods Harvard Forest LTER site, Petersham, Massachusetts, United States -... | ecosystem: Environmental > Terrestrial > Soil > Temperate forest >... | reverse complement strand
CTACTGCGTTTTCGCGGTACGGATACTGGTCCATGGACAACCAGCCCTTGTATCCACATCGGTCAAGCCAGTAGAGCATTTCTATGTAACAAACACTGTGCACCATTCCCGCAATCATATCGTCGTCTGTTGTTGTGTAATTGTCATTAAAGTGAAGATGGAACAGTCGATTCCCGGCCCGTTTCGCCAACACGATAGCTTCGGAAACATTCTCTCCTGCCACGAAGGCATGACCAGTGTCAATGGTCACGCCGACGTTTGGGCGACCGGTGTCCTGCGCCAGCAATAATGTATCTGCCATACGGGCGAGGTAGGAGTGAGTGCGTGGTTCTTTCGGCTTGTACTCCAAAGCGAACCGCACCTCGGGAAATTCAATGGCCAGAGTCCCCACGGCTTCGCAAAGCCGTTCGCGTGTGCGTTCGTAATCGGAGCACAACAAATAGTCATAACCATCCTGTCCCGGCCAAATGTTCAAAGTGTTGCAATTTAGTTCCACGGCGATGTCGCACATTTTTCTGGTGTAGTCCAGCGCGAGCCGGCGTACGCCTGGGTCGCTGGCGCTGTAACTGCCCTTCCAAAAACGCTTGTTTGCAAACAAATCAGGAATGATTGAAATACATGCCAGCCCCGCATCAGATAAGGCACGTTTCATCTCCTTCACGTTGTTTGGACGGATGTCCCAAGAACCCACCAGCTCGATGCCAGTGACATGCGGTATCGAGGCCGCCTGCCCGAGCATTTCCATGGTGCCTGGATTCTCTTTGTAACCGGCGCAAAAGCGGTCTCGGGTATTGCGCAGGTTGCCCAAAATGGCCGCATATCGGCGGGGCGCGCCTTTCACAGTTGACTCCGGCATTGTGATTTCACCGGGTTTCCGTCAGCGCAAAGCGAATCCTTCGATCGAAAGGAATCCGGAATCGTTTTGCAGTGGCACCCATGTTCAGGATATTTCATGCCTAAAGTATGCGTTGATTGCCTGGACAATCACCATGCAAGTTATGACCCATCTTATGTAATTTCTGTACCGCTTTTGCCGCCCAGTCGGTGGCCCTTGCACCAGCGCCTCACTCTAGAAAGGCGTCATTCACTCGTACTACTTCCATTAATAAGGGGAGAACGCCAAAAAAATAAAATCGGCCTTGACAAGGTTTTCAGAATGAATAATGGTCGACTTAACCGTTCGATATGCAATCCACAAAGAATACATTCTTTCGTTATTTACCGGTTAGCGAAACTGACAAACAATGGGGGCTGTATGTGCCAACGGCTGGTTATATTTGGAGTCAGCCGCACATGAGTTATCCATTGGCGCAACATCCTCCTGGTTATCACTACGAGTGGGAGCAAGGCCGCATTTTGCACGAGTTTCAAGTCCTATATGTGACGCGAGGCCAGGGCATTTACGAATCCGCCGCGGCCGGCAAGCTGCCAATCAAAGCCGGGGACGCCTTTATTGTTTTTCCAAATGTCTGGCACCGGTACGGTCCAAATCCGGATGTTGGTTGGGACGAATGTTGGATCGGATTCGACGGTGACATAGCTCGCAACCTTCTTCGTAACCGTTGCTTTCTTCCCGAAGAACCGGTGTTCTCTCCCGGTCTCGACGAATCCTGGCAAGGACTTTTTGACCAGACAATCGAACTATTGGAAATGGAACCGCTGGGTTACGCGCAAATATTGGCCGGGTTGACATTCCAAATCCTGGCTCGCCTGCACGTTTCCAACCGCAGGAAAAAGGTAGGTGGCTATTTAAAGGAAATTGTGGTCAGGAAAGCCAAACTATTGATTGTGGAAAGGATGGCAAAGAGGATCGCCTGGAACGCATTGGCGGGAGATTTGAACGTAAGCTATTCCGTGCTGCGTCGAATTTTTCATCAGCAGACAGGTTTCTCGCTCCACCAATATCAAATCCAACTCCGGATAAACAAGGCCAAGTATCTCTTGATCAATACCGACCATTCAATTAAAGAGATCGCTTACCAGACTGGCTTTGACTGTCCCTATCATTTCTCCCATTTATTTAAACGAAAAACGCAGTTTGCACCGGAACTCTGGCGAAGGAATGTCCTTGGCAGGTAGAAACGTCCGCGCCGGCTTGAACGGAAAAGGGAGTTAGTGACACGGATGCAAGGAACTGGCGGGCGTCAACTTGATGCCGGCCACGCTCCGCAGCGAGTGGAATTATATCATCCGCCCGATTAAATAATTGCTCAAGTTACTTTGAGCTCTGTCTAAGTTTTTCCAGTTTTCCACCCGCCGATATATTCAAGGTTGTTTCCCAACCGAAGGCGTTATTGCAATACTCCGCCCAGATCCGCCCAACTGGTCCATGATCCACCCACTGAAGTTTGATACTCCGTCCACAACGGACTATCCGAGGCACCTCCGAAAACCGACATAATCCCGCTGGGAACGACCGTTGCAGTGACCCCGAGAAAACCGGTTCCGCCCAGTGAAGTCCAGGGCGGAAAACTTCCCCCCACGGAGCTTTGTTGGGAAACGTAAACCGGTCCGAAACCGCCACCGCATCCAAATGCCGCCACGGTTTGGTTGCTCAAGACCAAAGCGCTGACGGCGCTAAAACCGGTTCCGCCTCCCAAGACAGACCATCCAGACCATGAGCCTCCTGGACTGGTTTGGACATCATAATTCACCGCCGTGCCGTTCCCACAACCTACAACGGCCATACAGTTATTTTTAAAAACAAGGGCCTTGACTTGCGTGAAGCCACTGCCTCCCAACGAAACCCAACTCCCAAAATTCCCACCAGGCGTGCTTTGCGATGAGACATAAACACCCCCGCCGCCGCAGCCAATGACGGAAATCGTCTGGTTTGTCTGGACTACCGCGCTAATACAGGTAAATCCCGTCCCATTGGAAATGATGTTCAAGCCGGACCATGCGCCTCCGGGTGACGTCTGGAAGCTATACCACATCGCGGTGCCGTACCCGCAACCGACGACAGCCATGTGGTCGTCCTTAAAAATAAGGGCCTTGACCTGGGTGAAACCGCTACCTCCCAATGAAGACCAACTAGTCCACGCACCCCCAATCGAGGTCTGGTATGAAGTGGAGATGGCTCCGCCGTCACACCCGTACAACGCCATGGTTCCATTTGTCAAAACAACGCCATCAAGCGACACAAAGCCGTTGCCGCCACCAACGTTCGCCCATGAAGTTGACCATGCGCCGCCTGCATTCGTCTGGTAAATAGTGTTGACTGCGCCGCCGTCAAGGAGGGCAAAAACCGACAGGGCTCCGTTGGGCGCCACCAATGGTATTTGCGTGCTCGGGCCACGTGTGCCAAGCGCCCCGACCATCTGGGACAGTGTGCCATTGTACACGTCCAAATCCACTGGATTGTTTGGTCCGGGAATGGTGCTGTCCCAGGCATACTGCCAGATATCCCAACATTCGCATCCGGTTGGTTCACAGCCATCCCAGCCGCGACTTTCAGAGCAGCCGCCGCAAGTATACGGGCTGCCACTTGGGTCGCATCCACACGGAGAGGCAAGCCACAAATTACCGCTCAGCCCGCTGCCGAAATCGCACAAAATACCGACGTTGGCATAAATGATCGGCTGAATTTGGACGCCGGCCTTGGCGGTTAAGGTTGATAGGTCGCTGAAATACTGGTTACACCACGCTGAAAGACTTTGCGTACCTCCACCGTCCTTCAAGTAGGTTCCTGTCAGCCCATCTTCGATATCAATCGCCGGGCTTAAGTTATAGCCTCCGGCGACACTGACGCTGCCAACAAGATTCCAAAAATAAGCGGCCTCAGAAGCCGGGGTGTAGACAGATGGGTCAACCCGATTGTAGGGAATCGTATAAATGCCAGCGCTATGAGCGCCTGCAAGGAGACTGGCAAATGAGCCATTTAAAAATGGCTCATCTTGCGCGGTAGCTTTGATGCAAGCAAAAGATATTCCATCGCCAGCGATTGTCGTCCAGTTGGGAGTGGCAGCAGTAAACGGAGAATCAATGCCCAGTGGGCCGGTTGCGAGCGCGTGTTCGGGAGTTGCAGCGAGCGCCAAGGCGCTCAATGCAATGATTAGTGAGAGAATTCTTTTCATAGGCTTTTCGATGTCCAACTTGCTGTTTTTGTTTTTATCACTTCGAAACCCGCCCTTGGCAAAAGGAGCGATTTGCTAAACAGTTAACAATATATAGACAATATTGTCAACAAGATATAAAGGAATAAAATAAAGTAAAAAATATAGCGATTAGTTTACGAATCGGATTGTGAGAACTGATTGTGTGTAATACGCTTTCCTTAAACACATTGTATGGAAAATAATAATTCTCGCTCAGTTTGTAGTTTGCACAATGAGTTTATAATAGTTAACATGTTTAACACAAAAAGTGGTGGCATTTATTTCAAATCCATGGGCAATCGCAAAATGTTCTGACCGTCTCGATGTGGATATTCAGCGGCGGTTTGCGAAGAAAGAGCCGCCCTCCGCCGCACATTACTACCGGGATCGGTGTTGTGATTCAGCCTTCGAGGCCGCAACCGCCGGAGGTTATATTTCAGGAAAACGACTCAATCGACGGTGATCGTGGAGCCTAAAAAAAGGAAAAGCGAGTCGCCCTTGAGTCGAAATCAATATCCGACAGTAAATCGTTGACGTGAATGTTTAGGTTGCTCAATTTCGTCGACAAAAGCAATCGCAAAGTCTTCCATTGAGATTTTGCTTTCGCCGCTGCTGGATACAAGTAGCTGATCTTGGCCGATACGAAACTTGCCCGTGCGCTCCCCAGGCGTGAAAAATGCTGACGGCGAAACGTAAGTCCACTCCAAGTCCTTTTCGTCTCTCAGCACCGTGAGAAATTCTCGGCCTGCCTGAGCCTCAGCTTTGTAGATTGCGGGAAAGTCAGGCCCATCCAGCAGTTGCAGGCCGGGCGCGACCTCCAAGCTTCCGGCCCCGCCGACAACCAATAGCCTCCTGACACACGCTTTCTTGGTGGCACCAAGAACGTTATTCACGTTAGTTGACTCGAATTTGACCGAATGAATGACGACATCGTGCCCACGAAGTTGCTGGGTAAGTTTCGCTTCATTGTTCACGTCTCCTTCTTTGACCGCTAGTTCGGGGCGCGATGAAGCCTTGCTGGGATTGCGGGCTATGCCGGTAACTTGATGTCCACGCTTCAGTAATTCTTCCGCAAGCCTTGTGCCAACGTTTCCAGTAACTCCAATCAATGCGATTTTCATAAAGTTTCGTTATTTCGCTGGTTTCTATCATACTCCGGCAAGTAATCTAGCCTGTCCCGTCTGCTATTTCACCGTCTAACTTTGCATCCCATTGAGGAAATCGCACGTGATGCTTGCCAGTCAGGCTTCATGCGTTCGCAATAAATTACGCCAGTTTCGCCCGCTAGCGCGATAATGGTTTTGGAAAATAGCTTTTTGCCATTTTTGACCCTTTTCCGCCTCGCTTCCCTCTGCATCGGTTCGCCTTTATCGCCCTCACCAGCCCGTTTCGCGCTAGCCGAACTCTTTCGTAGATCGGCTGACGTAAGACGGTTCCACATCTTCAAGTCAAGTTCTCGAACAGATCCTAGACTGCCCCATACACACAATATCTCACGGCGCGCCGTGGGTCAGGTCACATTGGCCAAAAGAGTCGATCATTTGGTTTAGAATGCGGTCGATCTGGTCTGTGGTTAGGCTTGCTGTAGGCGAGGTCACTTTTTTGGCATGGATTGTCCTCCGGTTACTTGAAATAGGTTGATTGCAAGTCGGCAATGAGTCCAGGCTGGCTCCAATGCCATCCCAGTTTTTCCTGGGTCTGTTTGCTGGATGCTTTGATATTCATGGCCGCAAAGTGCGCAAACCAAGCAAAATGAGCGGCGGCTTCTTCGGGAGGCTTGCTGACAACTGGCACTCCTAACAGTTGACCGATGACTTCAGCGATTTTTCGGGACTCTACGCCTCCTTCGGCGACGGCATGATAAATGCCGCCGCGAGTATTTTTTTCCAAAGCAAGCTTGAATACTTGAGCCGCATCCAACCTGTGCACCGCTGGCCAGGTATTTTTCCCCTCGCCAATATAGGCCGAAGATTTTTTTTCACGAGCCAGTTTGATAAGAATCGGAACAAAGCCGTGATCGCCTTCGCCATGAGTGGATGGAGATAGCCGGACGATCGAAACGCACACGCCACGATCCATCAGTGCGCGCACAGCTTCTTCGGTGGCCGCACGAGGGTTTGCGCTCGGAGACAAGGGCCGCGTATCTTCCGTTACAATCTGCCCCGCCGGCAGGACGCCAATCGCGGATGTGATAATTAACGGACGGTTTGATCCAGCAAGGGTAAACCCCAGAGCGTTAATCACTTTGCGGTCCAGCTCGCAGTTTTCTTTGAATTTCGAGAAGTCGTGAACAAAGCCCGTGTGAATCACGCCTTCCGACTCAGCGGCGCCTTTTCGCAAGCTTTCCAAATCCTGAAGATCGCCTTGATGAACTTTCGCTCCCGCAGCGCTCAGCGACCTGGCGGCCCCATCTGAGCGGGCAAGTCCCACGACTTCATGGCCTGCATTGAGAAGGGCTCGAACAACGGCTGAACCAACAAAACCAGTAGCACCGGTGACAAAAATTTTCATATTCGCATCCTATTTATTAATCATTCTGAAAATTTCGCTTCTTTCCACCCACGACGCATTTACCCATTTTGTCGAGGTCCCATATGTGATTTCCAGAGTCCCTAGCTCCGCCATCACCCCATCGGCAAGCTCGCCTACGGGAATGCCCGCTTTATTTCGCCCCGGCGCGCCAAGGTCGGTGTCCACGTGCGGCCGGCAAATTTAAATAACTTCGATTTTCAAAGCCTTTAGCTGATGTCTTAATGACAGCGCAAATGAGTGAAGAGCGGTTTTCGTCGCGCAATAAATAGGAAAATTTGCAAGCGGCACGTGTGCCAATCCTGAAGTGGTCACAAAAATTGCGGGGGGGGGCATTCTGTTTGGATAAATGGCTCACAAACAGTTGGCTTAAATGAATCGTGCCTTCCAAGTTTGTCGCAATCATATGGTGTTCTTCCGGCCAGGAAGCAGCCGAGTCGAGCTTGTGGAAATCAGAAATGCCAGCGTTGTTCAAAAGGATTTTCAGCTTGGGAAAGTCTCGGGTAATTGTTTTGAAGAGCTGGACTCGTTCAAACTCATCCGACAGGTCGCAGCGACAGGTGTGCAGCCTCGGATACTTCCTTTTGGCTTCTTTCAGTTTTTCCTGCCGCCACCCGCGGATAATGACTTCGTTTCCTTGCTTTAGAAATCGAACGGCCAGGGCTGACCCGACGCCGGTTGCACCGCCGGTGATTAAAATTGTATTATTTGTATTATCGCTGTTTTTCATAGTTCTCTCATCAATAAAAAGTTTAAGTAAATCTTTGCTCAATACTTGTAAGAATTCGTTCAGTAAGGCGCCAACAAACGGTAAAAGACGCTTTGTATGCCTGGATACAGCGATGCTTGATACTGACTACGGAGCGCTGACGCTGGCAATGTGACCCAGTTGGTTCCTAATCCTGTGCCAGGCGGATTCGTTTGTACCTGTAGTATCCAGCCGGTGTGATCAGCCGGCCAAGCCAGTTGCAGTTGGCCGATGTTCATCGAAAATGAGAGCGTCGGAGGCAGGGCGGAGGTTGGAAGAACACTGATTTGGATCGAATTGGAGCTTTCGCCGACCGAATTGGTGGCGCTGACCACATAAAAATAATTGGTGCCGTTCAACAGGCCGGTATTGGTGAAAACAATCGTCGGGACACTGGGGGCAACAAGATTGTAAGGACCGCCATTGGTGAGCGAGTATTTCAAATTGTAACCATTCGCATTGAGCGAAGCAGTCCAATTGAAAACCGCCTGGCTGTCACCGCCGGTTCCGGTGAAACCAGTTGGAGCCGCCAATGGCGTGACAAAGGAAGCGATTTCGCCGGGACTTAACGCGCCGTTGTAAATGCGGACGTCATCCACGAGGCCGTTCAAATACGGGTTGCTTGAATATTGCGAACGGCCAATCCAATTTTGCGTTGTGTTGCCAAGCAACGCGGGCGTCAGATTGATGGCGTTGTTGGTGGCAACGGACAAACCATCCAAGTAAAGAATCCCAGTCCCCGCCACACATGTCACGGCGACATGATGCCAGACTCCAAGCGATATATTGTTGGTGTAATTGATGGACTGTTCATTGCTGGAGCCGGTTGTGGTGATGCCAAAACACAGTCCGCTCTGGGATGCGGTGGGAGACAAAAACATGAAATCGCCCGTGCCAGTGCCGAAATCAAACAGGTGTGCCCAAGTTGAAAGCACGTTTAATTTTACCCACGCGGAAATTGTGAAATCGTTCAGGCTGCTGACGACTCCGGCCGGCAGGCTCACATATTGAGTCATGCCGTTCATACTGACAGCGTTGCCGGATTCGCCGGCGACCCATGTGGGATTGTTCACCAAAGTGCCGTTCCAGCCGTGACCTGTTGCATCAAATGCGGTGCTGCCACTGGGCTCGTCAAATTTTAATCGCAACAAAAGCGCAGGCGCGGCAAATAATTGGGCGATGGCGTTGGTGTCGAGCCAACTGTTATAAAGCCGGACATCGGCCAGCGCGCCGCTGTAAAACCCGTAGCCCGTTTGCAAACCGCCCAATCTCAAATACGGCGGAGTCATGCGCGCGCCAATTGGGCCAATTCGATTTGTGTTGAAAATGCCATCAAGATAAATTGTCATCATGCCCGTCAAACCATTGCGCGTGACGGCCACGTGATGCCACTGGCCGTCGTTGACGGCGGTGGATTGCAGCGTGGTGTCAGGATTGCCGACACCGAAGGCAATTTTGCCGCCGAGCAGTGAAATCCCAAAATCATTTGCGCCGCTTGAAACCATGCCGTCCACCAGCCCGCGACCGTCATACCAGTAAGAGCCGATGCCGCCCACGGAAGTGGTTTTCATCCAAAAGGCGATGCTGAAACAACTGCCTGCGCCGATGCTGCGGGGAATCTGAACGCAACTGTCCGTGCCATTGAATTGCAAGGCAAGATTGCCGTTGCGGCCGGCGACATAATTCGTGGCACTCGCACTGGGCGCGCCGTCATTTCCATGGCCGCTGTTGTCCAGAGCATCACCGTTCAGCCGATAGTAGGCGTCCGGCATGACGCTCGGCTGCGAGACAAACCAGTTTTGTTCCGAAGTTGCGGTGTTGGTCCAAAGCACAAGGGCTGCTCCGGAACTTTTCGAAGCGTTGGTCACAGTGACGAACAAACTCGAATTGACGTTGATAAAATTCCAACTGCCATTGCCGACAGGGCGGAGTTTGAATTGTTGAACCGCCAGACCGTTGTAATCGTATTGCTCCAGTTTTGTGCCTGCGTTAGTGCCCCAGCCGGTATCGTCCCATGCCATTTGATTTTCCCAATTTGTCAGCGTCCAAACATTGTTTCCCAAATCGTTGAACGTCCATTGTTGAGCCGGTCCGCCGGTGACAAGGTTTTGTTGAAGCCCCACGCCATGCGTGGCGGAATTGCCGGGAACTTCCAACGCAAGGCCGCTGTTCTGATTGGCGAAATTGTAAGTTTGCCTCGGCAAAATCATTTGCTCGCGTCCGACGAGCATCTCGTTGTCGTTCGTGTTGCCACTGACCGTGATTTGAGAGCTGGCCATTTGGATGACGCCCTTTCCGTCGGCTGTCGGAATCATGCCCTGGCTCCAGCCGCTCAATTGGTTTCCGCCGCCTTGCCATTGAACTGCCGCAGGAATCATCGTCCAATTCCCCTGGCCAAGATTTGTGTTGATTAAAAATTCGCGGTCGGTGTTGGGAGTGTTGATGTCGTATTTGCCTGACACAATCAATGTGCCGTTGGAACTGCCGGCCGGACTCCACATAACGTAAGGAGTTCCGCCCACGTATGCGCCGCCGGTCGTTTGAAGAGCTGTGCCACTATCGCTCGCGCTGCCCCAATTCGTGCCGTCGCTGGAAAATTTCATGTAGACCTGACTGTATCCGCCGAAATTAACTCCTTCGTAAGTCAACACGTACTGGCCATTCGGCAATTTTTTGGTGACGGCCATGCCCGGACGTTTAACACCATCGGCAATCGCACAAACGTAAATTTCAGGTCCCCACGTCAACCCTCCGTCGGGAGAAACCCGCTCGCCAAGCAATTGATTGTAGCCGCTGGACTGAAAACGCTCGTCGGAGTAGTAGCAAACGAGTTGGCCGGAACTGGACAAGGCGAGATTCGGCTCCCACAAACCCTGGTTGGTGCTTTGGTCCACCAAACCGCGAAACAGCCATGACCCACCCTGGTTCATGCTGCACCAGACTTCCATCCGGTGGCTGTTGGAACTGTTTGTCCCCGAATTGCCCGCCAGCAAAATTGTTCCCGCAGGCAGGTTGCCGGTGGCCGCAGGCAATTCAAATAAATCGGGTTCGACTTGCATTTTCCAGCCGGGAGTTGAACTGAGAAGAGGTGCGACAATTTGTGTCCATGAAAGTCCATCATCTGCGCTGCGGTAAATTCCGTAATTATTTGGCCACGCTTCAAAAGTCGCAATCAAATTGCCGTTATAGCCGCCGTTATATTGGAGTCGGATGAGCCGGCCATAACGTGTGCCGCCAATTACAGGAGAATTGGCGGTGATTCTAGCGCCGCACTTGTAAGTCAGCTGGCTGGTTGGTCCAGAATCTGCAAAGCAGTCGGAAGTTGGGACGCAAATCGATGCGCAAACTGCCAGCATAACTAATAGCCCGCTTCTCGCAAAATTCATCTCAATGAGATTGCTTCTTCGATTGGTGAACTGGAAGTGAGCGCATGCACACTGCACCTGACGAAAGGAACATAATGTCATAAGTGGTTAAAAATCCACAAGCCGTTTGATTTGGTAGTCCCTAATTTAGTGTTTTTTGGGCAGCTTTGCCTTGAAGGGCTGCGGATTGAAATGTCGTTTGCATATCAAGAGGACGCTTTGTTCAAAAACCGCGTTTCGGGAATTTTTCATAAGCCACTGATCTTAATGTCAGCGTTGTATCATGGCTGTCGCTTCACGTTGAAAAATTTGAGCAATCACCCAGTCATACCAGTAAATGGATGTTTCTGGAGCCATTCCAGATATAGAAATATTCCCGTTGGCATTTGGGCAATTTTGATGAATCAGGGCCTGACCCAAACTTAATTCTGAATTGGCAGTTGCAAAATCTTTGATTTGGTAAAAGTCCATCGCCAAAACAAAATGGGCCATTGCCGTACGCTCCGGCAAATAATTCTGAGAAGCCACGCATTTTTGCAGCAGGACGATTGAATCTTTATAGTTGCCACAGCGGTAGTCGTATAATGCCAAGGCAAATTCACGCCAGGCAAGCATGTTCGGATCCTGGCTAGGTCCGGCTTCGCCGATGGATTTCGATAAAACATCGGCCAAAGACTTCAATTCTTTAAGGTTTGTGGCATTTGGAGGACAGATCAAGCATGCTTTCATCACTTGTTCCGAGGCCATGGCGTTAGTTATATTTGAAAAACGGGCTATGCTATCGTCCACAAAATGATGATAAGCGGGAACGTCTGCCGAAGCGATCAGGGTTGGCCCAAGCCTTAGCAAAGCCACGGCAGAAATATCAATTACTTCTGATTTATCCAAGTGAAATGCTAAGTTCAGCCGCTTAAACTGAACCGCCGCCTCGTTCCAACGTCCTTCTGAGGCGGCCCAATCGCCCAGTTTGCGAAATACATCCGATGCCTCTAGGGACGGTTCAATAACAGGCAACTGTAACTGGCTTACGAGTTTTTCTGCTTCCTGGAGCCTCCCCTGTCCTAACATTATCGCCGCACGCGCAATTTCAGCACGCGCATCTGCTTCGCGCCTTAAACCCGCTTCATTTTGCCTGGCCTGCTCGGCCTGTCGTTCAGCCTCCACTGCCACTTTGCGCGACTGTTTCTCTCTCAGAAACAGCCATGTGGAGGTACCCAACCAAGCTAACACAACCAATGTAACGATACCTGCAGCAGAAAAAACAATTCGATTGCGTTGCACCAGTTTCTGGAGGCGATATCCTCGGCTTGGAGGACGAGCCACGATTGGTTCATTATTCAGGTAGCGGCCAACATCCATTCCAAGTCCGTTTGCGGTCTCATACCGTCGACTTCGGTCCTTTTCTAGGGTTTTCATGACAATCCAATCAAGGTCTCCCTTCAATAATGATTGCAATTTAGATGTTTCAATATGCCGTCGAGCGGCGGTCGCTGTTAGTTCTTCAGTACTATATGTTTTTAATTTGGCTGATGGACGATCAGGTTCGCGTTCACGTAATGTTCGGCGCATCTCATCCAAACCGGATGACATTAAATCATTCTGATCGAATGGAGGTTTGCCCGTCAATAGTTCGTAAAGAAGCACGCCCAAACTGTAGATGTCACTACGTGTGTCCACATCCAAACCGCTATATTCCGCTTGTTCCGGGCTCATGTACGCGGGCGTGCCCATAAAAAAGCCATACCTTGTGAACAATGTTTTATCAGTCAAAGGGTCCGTCATCGCCTTGGCAATGCCAAAATCAATCACCTTCGGCACGGGCAAACCATCGTGCAATGTCACCAGAATGTTTGAGGGTTTTATATCACGATGTACGATGCCTTTCTGGTGAGCGTGTTGAATGGCTTTACAAACATGAACAAATAATCCCAGGCGTTGGCGGGTGTCCAAATTATTTTTGTCGCAAAACTCCAAAATATTAACGCCGTGAATCAGTTCCATTACAAAAAAAGGGCGTCCAGCTTCGGTCGTTCCAGCATCCAGCACCCGGGCGATGTTCGGATGATCCATCATGGCCAAGGCTTGACGCTCGGATTCAAATCGGGCAATGACGTTTCTCGTGTCCATGCCTAGCTTGATGATTTTCAACGCAACTCGTCGCCGGATCGGTTTTTCCTGCTCTGACATGTAGACGCCACCGCATCCTCCTTCGCCGATCTTCTCCAAAACCTTGTATGGGCCAATCCGTAAACCGATATTTTTGTCGTTCTTCTCACTGGAATTTTCAAGAAGTTCTGAGCCAAAGACCGTTGTGGAGCAGTCTTCGCGACAATCGGAAAAGAATTCTTCAGCTTGTGACCGCACCGCAAGCAGATCGGCAATTTGCGCCCGAAGGGTGGGGTTGTCGCTACACTCCTGGTCCAGCATCGCGTCCCGCTCTGCTACGTCAGAAATTTCGACCGCAGCGCCAAAAATCTCTTTTACTCTGCTCATCGTTTAAATATAACGCCACTACAAGATGCGCCTTTTTGATTTAAACGTGGCCAAATTTCACGTGCTTTGCATGAATTTGAACAACCTAACTTTGGCATAATCCCACTGTCGACGAATAGATCGGCCATTTTTCCCGGTAATTTTGGCGATTTCGTCATTATTTAGGCCTCCAAAGAACCTCAGTTTCACAATTTGGGCCGTCTCTGGGTCTTCCTTTTCTAAGTGTTCGAGCGCTTCATCCACTAAAAGAACTTTTTCGTCAGGTAACGCACCTGCAATATTAATCATTTCAATGTTCACGCGCTCCTGTCCGCCGCCGTGCTTAATTCTGGATTTCCTTCGGGCGCGTTCAATCATGATTCGACGCATCGCCTCGGCTGCCGCTGCGAAGAAATGAACGCGATTTTCCCAGGTTTGCGTTTGTCCTCCAATCAAACGCATCCAGGCCTCATGAACTAAAGCAGTGGGTTGCAAGGTCTGCCCTGCAGGCTCTGTGGTCAGCCGGACTGCGGCCAAACGCCGCAACTCGTCGTAAACCAAGGGGATTAATTCTTCTGAGGTCTTTTTTTCCCCTCGTTCGATTGCTTGAAGGATGAGAGTCACGTCACTCATTATTATCAGGGAATTTATTTCCTTTAGGCGCGCCTGTCCAGTGCCATTGATTCGGACAAGCTTTTCTTCGTTTGTCAATTCATCCGCAGTTGACAGACGGTTTTTCGAGCTTAATGCTAGGCTTTGGGAGACCGCGCCGTTCGCGACGACCTGATTTTGCTGGCCACTCCGGCGGTTCGAACTTCGCCGGGTTACCGTTCTGGTCGATGTGGAGAGCCATTTGAGGGAGTGGTCAACCCAACGCCTAGATTTTTAAGATCTCCTGCGCCAAATCGTCGCAATTTCCATTGCTGTTGGCCGATAGTGAAAAAAGTTGGTCAATTCTTTCGCTGAATGTCGCTTATAGAGGTAACAGCGATTTGTACAAAAGCATAACAACTCAACCCCTCCATATGCGTAATTCTCATGGTCTTTTAATCCCTAGTCGATGGATTGGTCGCGAAATCGCCTTAATTGGCGCATTTCAGCGCTTCTTTGGGCCGAATCAAGCTATTTCACAAACAATGGCCTCCATTTAACCCCAACACAACCCCGAAACAAACCAAACCCCCTATGAAACTACGAATACATTTAATGATTCTAATGATCGCCTTTTTTGCTTTACCGTGGGCTAATTGCAAGGCGACGACTGTCTTCCTCGATTTTACCAATGGCGATACCTCTGGCGCTAACATTCTTGGTTCTACTCCTATTGTCGGAACGACTTGGGTTGGAACCGATGGCGGCACGACGTTTCAGTATGGTGCCAACAGTGCTGGCAATGCTGAAGCCACCCCTTATTCGATGTATACAGACGGCTCTGGACGCACTATCTATTCAGGACTCACGTCCGCACTCGGGTCGGGAAAAATACTCACCGTTTCCTATAACCTCATAGATTTCGGCGCAAACTGGAATACTAATAGTGGCGGTTATGCCGGGGTAAGCTTGTATACAGGCTTTACGGGCGTTGCCGGCAGCGGGAGTGAGCAAGAGTTCATCGGAGAGCCTAATGGTGCCAATCAGATTGGTCTTGATGGAGCAACAACGGGTAATCATGACAGCGGTAATACAACTGTGCCAACTCTGTTGACCTTCACCTATGTGTATGATACAGGCGCGTGGACATTTACCACCACTGGCGGGGTTAATATATCTGGGACCGCAGCGGCACATAAGGCTTTTAATGCGGTTCGGATTGCTAATGGCAACGGCGCGGACCTTGATTTAAACGACCTCATCGTGGATATCAGCGCAGTCGCGACACCATTCTTCGCTGCGGCTTCACCGGCTAACGGTGCCTACAGTGGTTCACGCACACAGATCAGCATCGAAGCGATTGATGGCAACCCTGCCACAATCAACACAAACACCGTTGTGATGCAAGTGGATGGCGGCACCGTCACTCCCGTCATTACCAAATCTGCCAATATCACCACTATAAGTTATAATCCCGGTTCACCTTTGAGCGCTGGAACGTTGCATACGGCTTTCGTGACAGTGAAGGACAGCAATAATAATTCGTATACGAATGCCTGGAGCTTCACTACTGGTTACCCCTCGCTGCTGGTGACGCTCGCGGGACCGTTCACCACCGGCGGCGGCGTTGACATCACAATCTTTACTTCCGCTGGTGAAGGTTGGCTCGGCACAAATTACAACAACAACACCACTCGGACTTTATACACCCGATACAGCATGGAATTTAGCAACCTGAACGGTGAGACGGGCAACGGTGGCGGTTTCGGCGGTCTGCACTTTGAGCTTGGCAATACGGAACACTTGCTTGTCGGCAATAACTGGGGGTCCTTGAACTGGAGTTACGATGCGGCCGGGGGGGGCGCGGCAGATCTCAACATTACCAACGGCACTCTTCCGGTTGCTTTTGACGACTGGCACACCATTGTGGTTCGCACGGATTATTCGCCGATTCAGGACAACGTCACAATCTACTTCGATCCTGATTTCACCCTGCCTGAGCAGTCGCAGAATTCGCAAAACATAACTCATCTGACAACGGACGTTTCCTTCGATAATGTTCGTCTGCGTTGCGGCAACGGCACAGCGAGCGCCACATGGACCAATATTATCGTAGGATCGTTGGCAACCGACGTCGGTTTTCCGCCGCTGGCCGCTCCGACGTTCCAAGGGTTCGTTCCCAGTGTAGGTGATCCCTCCGCCTATGTTGATACGCCTATTAGTGTGCAGGTTGTTCCGGGCACTATCGGCATCAACACGAATAGCATTAACATGAGCCTTGATAGCAGTTCTGTTACTCCCACTTTCTCAGTTGCCGGCAACATCATTACCGCCAACTACCAGCCAGCCAGCCACTTCGCTACAAGTTCAAGTCACACTGTCAGCGTCAGTTTGACGGATACGAATGGGAATCCTTATTCCACGAGTTGGTCATTTACCGTGGACTCCTATCCCACTCTGCCCGTAACCGTTGCCGGGCCGATAAATGTCACTGGCGGCGGGGCAGGCATTCAGATCTTTGGCGTTACTAACGAATGGATCAGTGGCAATTATCTATCATCATCCACCAACACGCTTTATACGCGGTTCAGCATGACGTTTGATGATGTAAATGGAGACAACGGTCAGGGTGGCGGTTTCGGTGGGCTGGAGTTTTACCTTGGAGGCACAGAACACTTATTGACAGGTAAGTATTGGGGCGGGATCAATTGGGAAATCGGAGCCGGTGCGCCTAATGAGGAAATCCCGCCCATAACGCCGATTCCTCCTGCTTTGGGATCATGGCATACGCTAGTGGTAAAAACAGTTTATGCAACCAACTCACAGGATAAGGTTGAAGTGTGGCTGGATCCTGATTTTACAAAGACGGAAGGCAATCAGACCACCTGGCCTCCTCTGACGTTAACCATGGATAATACCTTTAACGGTATTAATCTCCGTTGTGGCAATGGCTCGGCCTACGCTTCATTTAGCAATATTGTAATAGCGGCTACCGCTCCCGAAGTGGGATTCCCGCCGCCAGCGGTGCCCGCCGTGATGGGCGTAACACACTCGGCCGGGGTCGCGAACTTGTCTTGGACCAGCACCGGCACGCTTCAGCAAGCTCCTGCGGTCACAGGGCCTTGGACGGATTCAGCAAATCAATCCAACCCGCAGGCTCTGGTCACGACCAACTCGGAAACGTTCTTTCGTCTCCGACAATAGATTTGACCCGTACATATCCGGCAGGTCGGTAAAATGATATTGAGCCAGCCTGCCGGATATGCTCAAAGGAATATTGTGAAGTCAAAATATATCATTGTTGAACGCAATGGAATGGAAGCTGCGGTTGTATTTACACGATTGCTCTTGCACCATGAAGTGGCTGGAGCGAGAAATGTCAAGTCCGCAGGATATTGCCAGTTGGACGTCAACGGGAATTGGATTGTAGGCGGCAGATCGGAATCGTTGTGTTTGGGCACGCGGCCACAGGATGTTGAGCTCTTGAGCGAAATTATAAGTCCGATGAAATAATGATTTCACTTCGTCAAACGGAAAAGCAAAGTTTGAAAACAACCTTTAGTCTCTAGCAGTATAGATGGATTATTACCAGGGTGGCGGGTCAATTAGTTCCCGCTACCTTTTCAGAATTTATGAAATTAAAATATTCGCCCAAGCCAGCCCGGCAAACCGAACATGAAATACTTGATACCCAATAAACCCTTCCAGCGTTCACGTGGCACCCCTACATTAAGCTTTGTTGCAATAACCCGACGCGGCTTCACATTGATTGAATTGCTGGTGGTCATTGCCATCATTGCCATCTTGGCGGCAATGCTGCTACCCGCGTTGTCTTCGGCCAAAAAACGAGCTACACAGGCAACCTGTTTAAGCAACCAGAGACAACTGGCTTTGGGGTGGGTGATGTATGCCTCGGATAACTCCGAGAAAGTGATGGGTTTTAACAAAAACAGTGCGGCCGATAACCCTCCTGATTGGTGCTTAGAGGCTGGTACAGTCGCAGCAGGGGCTCCGACTGGTCTTGGTCTCACGGCTCCGTCAAGTCTTTCGGGCGACGACCTGACGAAGTGGTACTTTCAATCAGGCTATAAGCATGGGGCGCTTTTTCAATACGCGCCCAGTTCGGACATCATACATTGCCCGGGCGACATCCGAACCTCAATACGGGGGCATTTTTGTTGGGACAGTTACTCGGGCGTTGGCGGCTTTCCTGGCGGCGATGCAAACTTGGAAGGTGTTAGCGCCGGATCAATTACAAAACAAACCCAGATAACGCATCCGAGTGAGCGGTTTCTTTGGGTGGAAGAATGCGCTTCGCAGCAGCAAACAGCATTTGGACAAACTTTTGGAATAAACAACGGTACTTGGGAGATGCATCCAGGTGGTCCCAATATCGGACCAAGCCCCTTTTCCACTGCCCAATGGGTTGACTCACCCGCGGCATTTCACGGCGCCAACAGCACATTTAATTTTGTAGATGGCCATGCAGAATCTCGTAAATGGCTAAGTAGTTTGGTCATCACTTTTGCAAACGACATGAACCCACTAAAATATTCAAATTTAGGCGGTAGTGACGGAACGGGCGCGGCGGCTAATAATGCTACAGCTGATTTGTTTTATGTAGCCAGCCATTTTCCAACTTCGCTTAATCCGTAGCATGCTCCGATCCAAAAAGAAACTCCTGTTGATCGTTTCATGACTTATCTATGACTCATTTAACTTGGTTTCGATTTGGTCACAAGCTGACTTACAAAAAAACGAATCCTTTTAAAAAAAGCATCAAAGCCACTGCTTTTGGTTTAACAGTCATTGTTTGTATTGGAAGTATAAGTCAAAAACTTCAGGCCAATGATGATGTCATCACCGGTTCGGTTCGTGTGCAACTGCTTTCTGATTCACTGGTGCGACTAGAGTTAAAGGGTGCAGAGGGGTTTGAAGAGCGTAATACATTTCATGTGGTCCATCGCAATTGGCCGGGAACCGCTTGTACGAGCAATATTATTTCCAGTGACGTTGTCTTAACCACGACAAACTATTCTGTCCACATACCGCACGGGGCAACGTCCTTATCTGGAACTTATGTGACCTCACCCTCCGGACAAGTTTTATACGAGTACGACGGCACGTTGACAAATAGTATTTGGTTGCCGGGACCTTCTGAAAACCCGCAAGTGTGTTCTTTTGCCGACACGCCCAGATTGATTCCGCCGAGCCAGGGCACCATCACGCCGGTTCCGTCTGGTTCTCCTTTGTTTTCGACCTGCGGTTGGGATACAAATAATGATGCGCCGGACATTTATGTGTTTGTCACTGGTGGGAGCTATGAACAGTTGCGCCGGGATTTTCTCCGTTTAACCGGTCCGACGGAAATGATCCCTCTTTATGGCTTGGGTGCGTTTGATAGTCATTGGTATGACTACAGCGAAACAACCGCGCTCGCTCAAATTGAAAACTATCGCCAACGTTCAATTCCGCTGGATAATTTAGTGTGTGACACGGGTTGGCGTCAGGGGGCTTCTACTGGCTATCGGCCTAATATAAGTCTGTTTCCAAACATGCCACGTTTCCTTTCTGAAGCGCATGCGGATAATGTGCGTGTGATGTTCAACGACCATCCCGAGCCGGTTGCATCCAACGCGTTGAATTCTGCCGAGATCACATATCGCTTCACCAACCTGACGCAAATCCTTGGGGAAGGGCTGAATGTCTGGTGGTATGACCGTAATTGGCCCATCAGCCTGTTGTCCCCCTTGCCAAACCTGCGGCATGAAGTCTGGGCCATGAAAGTTTATCATGACGCGGCTTATGGAACGAATGCCCCGCTTCGTCCCATGATCATGGCAAATGTGGACGGCATCGATAACGGCGTCCGCCACCGGCCGATGGATGTCAGCGCTCATACTTATCCCATTCAATGGACTGGGGATATTCAATCAACAATGACGTACCTGAATTATGCGGTTCAAAATGCGATACATTCTGGAGTGCAATCGTTTTTTCCCTATGAGAGTGACGATATCGGCGGGTTTATGAATGATCCTTCTCCCAGCGATTACATCCGATGGATTGAATATGGCACGTTGTCGCCAGTTTATCGCCCGCATGCTAACTTCAATTTAAACCGGATGCCATGGACATTCGGGGCCGAGGCTGAATGGGTCGTCCGAAGGTTTGTCAACCTGCGATACCGCCTTCTGCCCACATTGTATGCCGCAGCCCGAAACAATTATGACACCGGCGAACCGATTATTCGGCGGTTGGATTTAGATTATCCACAGTATCGGGAGGCAATCCAAGAAAATCAGTATTTGATTGGACATTCAATTTTGGCGGCCCCGATTGTGCAAGATAACCTGGGTCCGGTTCCGTCGGCATGGCTGACTACGACCGATGGGAAGCCCGGTTTAGATGCGGAGTATTTTGCAAACACCGCTCTAGCGGGTTCCCCCGCGTTCACAAGAATTGATCCTAATATTAATTTTAATTGGCATCGCGGCAGCCCTGGAGGGGATGTGCCGGCAAATAATTGGAGCGCTCAATGGACTGGTAATATCACTGTTCCATTTGCGGTTGGCGATGTCACCTTGGCTGTCGTCTCAGACGATGGCGTGAAAGTTTGGGTGGACGGCCGACTTTGCATTGGCAATTGGGGGGCGAATGATTCTGTGACCACCGAATCGGCAACAAAATTAAGAGCCGGTCAGACACACCAATTGAAAGTTCAATACCTTCAACTCGGAGGCAACGATCTGATAAGTCTTGAATGGCGCGGAGCCAACACATCCCAACCCCAGTGGATTCCACCAGGAAATTGGATTAATGCCTGGACGGGCGATGTATTGTCCGGGCCTGCCACGATTGTTGGAAGCACCCCGTTGGACGAAACTCCGCTATATATCCGGTCTGGTTCAATTTTTGCCTTGGCCCCGCAAATGCAATATACGGGTCAGCATCCTTGGGATCCTATTACGCTGGATGTCTATCCGAGTAGCACGGAGAGTAATATGACCTCGCTTTATGAGGATGACACGCAGACGACAGCCTACCAACAAGGACAATACCGGACGACACCAATCACGACATGGTCAGACGATGCAACCAAGACGGTTTCGGTTATGATTGGTGCGGCAACCGGAAGTTTTCCCGGGGCTTCAACAAAGCGTTCCTGGGTCGTTCATTTACGCCGCCCTGTCAAATGGGCAACGGACTTGACGCCGACCCAAATTACGCTAAATGGGCAGACAATCAGCCCCATTGTCAGGCGGGTGAAAAATATCACAGCCATGCCATTGGGAGCCGATAATGGCGCCCCCGATGCAGATGTATTCGAGGTAACGTTGCCGGAGGGTTCAGTAACATCCAGCAATCTTATCGTCGCCACATTTACTTCCAATATCAGCCGATGGATTTCCTCCGATGTTGGGGACATTGGAGCGAATGGCAACGTGTTTGGAGGCACTACAACTTTTTCTAATTCAGTTTGCACCATGCGGGGTGATGGCTCTGGCATCGAGGGGATCAATGACGGATTTCATTATCTTTATCAGCCATGTTTAAGCAATGTTGAGCTGACCGTGCATTTTCAGGGGCAGCAAGCCAGCTACAGCGGTGCAGAGTCAGGGGTAATGATCAGCGAAACGCTGGATCCATCATCACGTAACGCAGTAATTGGATTTAAACCCGGTACGGGACTGGTCTTCCAAAACCGGTCAACCGTTGGTGCCGCTGGTCAGACTCAGACAATTGCTGGTTGTTTCCCTCCCTGCTGGCTGCGACTGCTGCGTGTTGGAAGCACTTTTACTGGGTATGTTTCTAATAACGATGGGGCGGAGTGGACGCAAATTGGGTCAGCGACCATTCCGGGGTTTAACCCACAAGCATACATTGGACTTGTCACTACAGCCGCTACGGGGACGAATGCAGACTTCGTTGATGTAACGAATAGCATGGGCACCAGCATCGTAGGCGTCAGCCCCGAGATGCTCAATGGCTTATATGGTGCGGATGATACCAACTACAATGTGGCCATTTTCGATAATCTGGCTGCTATGACGCAACCAACCCAACCCCAGACTTCGGGTCGTTGGACACCGGAGCGGGCATGGAGTTGGTATAAATTACAACCTTGGTTTGTGGGTGCAAATTTCGTTCCCAGCACGGCGATTAATCAGCTTGAAATGTGGCAGGCCGATACGTTCGACCCGGCAACCATTGACCGTGAATTAGGCTACGCGCAAAGCATCGGCATGAACACAATGCGCGTATTCCTCGATGACCTCGCATGGCGGGAAGACCCTGAAGGTTGTTACTCCAGAATCGACAAGTATCTGGAGATTGCGGATCGGCACGGAATTAAGACGATGTTTGTTATTTTCGATGGTGTGTGGAATCCCAATCCAAAGCTTGGTAAGCAACCCAACCCCGTACCCGGTCTGCACAATTCAGGTTGGGTGCAATCTCCCGGTCGCGAGTATCTCGAAGCCCCCGCGAAACAGGATGAATTGAAGCCGTATGTTGTTGGCCTGTTGACCCGCTACAAAAATGATCCGCGGGTGCTTGCGTGGGATCTATTTAACGAGCCCGACAACCCAAACCGGCAGGCATATGGGCAGGATGGCGATAAAACGGAGTTGTCCGAGGTTGACAAGGCCAAGTTCGCCACGCAACTGCTTCGTAAAGAGTTTGTTTGGGCACAGAAAGTCAGGCCTTCGCAGCCGCTGACGGTCGGTGTCTGGTTGGGGGATTATTTAAACCATCCGACAGAGGTTCAGACACTGTGCCTTGAAAAGTCGGACGTCATTTCGTTTCATTGTTATGATGGCCCGCTTGAAATGGAAGCCCGCTTGAAAGGCCTGACTAAGTATGGGCGTCCTGTGCTTTGTACGGAGTATATGGCGCGCGGCAATAACTCCACGTTTCAGGGCATTCTGCCGGTTTTGAAAAAGTACAACGCCGCTGCCTACAATTGGGGGCTGGTCAATGGCAAATCCCAAACCATCTATCCTTGGGATTCGTGGGTGAAACATTACACAAATGAACCAATTGTTTGGTTTCATGACGTTTTCCGCATTGATGGCACACCGTTTTCCCAGGAGGAAGTGCAGCTGATACACGATTTGTCCGGGAGGCGATAGACATGAATGGATTGTGGACGTCGAAACCCGTTTCGTGTGAAAAGCGAAACGCGCCGGTGATTAACTTTGGCCGGTATCTGGAGAGCCATCGGTGAATTCGAACGGGACGGCACGGACAAAACAAATAGAAATGAACAATAGCTTTCAAAAGAATGGCATCATGGTTGCGCTGGTCTGCGCCGTCAACATTTCCGCATCCGTCTGCCTGTGGGCGGCAGATGAGGTGACGCAGTGGGTGGATCCTCGGATTGGCACTCAAAATGGTGGCAATGTCATCGTTGGCCCCTCACTGCCTTTTGGAATGGTCAAACCCGGTCCCGACACTGGCGCAAGTGATCAGAATTCCGGATATTCCTTCGGTGAGCCGATTGTTGGTTTCAGCCAAGTCCACGTGAGCGGTACGGGAGGCGGCGCAAAATATGGCAACATCCTCGTTCAACCCACGACCGGCCCGCTCGAAATCTCCGGCATCGGATCGCCGCCTCAAAACGAAGACGTAAAACTGGGTTACTACGGTGTAACCTTGAAACGTTATGGTGTGCGGGTGGAACTCACGACTGCCGCCCGCGCCTCACTCTACCGTTTTTCCTTCCCAGCTGGCCAGGAGGCGCACTTGCTTTTTGATGTCGGGCATTGTCTGGTTTCGGGCGTGAGCTTTGGAGAGGGCCAAAAAGTCGTGGCCTCGACGGTACAAGTCTTGTCGGCGCGCGAAGTAGCCGGTTCCAGTACGCTGATGGGGGGATGGAACCAGCAGACCCGCCCATTCACGGTCTTCTTTTATGCGGTGGCGGACAGCGCTGCCGGCAGCTTGGGCACCTGGAAGTTAGGCCAGTCCTATCCAGGCGTGAAATCACAATCAAGCCAATCCGGCGACGATGCCGAGGCTGGCGCTTGGTTGGATTGGGGTGCCAAGCATCCGGATGTGATCCGCCTCAAAATCGGCATCTCTTTCGTGAGTGTTGCTCAGGCGAAAACCCATGCCGGCGAAATCCGTGGCTTTGATTTTGAACGAACCCGGGCGGCGGCGGTGGGCGCTTGGGCGGCGGCGTTCTCAACCGTGCGCGTGGACGGGGCGACTCCCGACCAGGCCCGGATGTTTTACACCGCGCTCTACCACCTCATGCTCATGCCGGTGGATCACACAGGGGAAAATCCGCTCTGGACTTCCGCGGCGCCCAACTATGACGACTTCTACGCCCTGTGGGATACGTTTCGGGTCTCGCATCCGTTGCTCACCCTGGTCGCCCAGCCGCGCGAGGTGGAAATCGTGCGCTCGCTGGTGGATATTTGTGAACATGATGGATTTCTGCCTGACGCCCGCTCGGGCAACTGCAATGGCCGTACCCAGGGCGGCAGCGATGCGGATATTGTGATCGCCGATGCGTATGTCAAACACCTGCCCGGAATCGACTGGGCCGCAGCCTACTCAGCGGTGGTCAAGGACGCCGAAATACCGCCAGCCGATCAATTCAAAGAGGGCCGCGGCGGACTGGCTGATTGGAAGGAGCTTGGTTATTGCTGCATTGAAGGAGTGGACCGCCCTGGCTCCAAAACCATGGAGTACGCTCAAAACGATTTTTCGATTGCGGAAGTGGCGGCGGGACTTGGCCACACCAACGACGCTGCAAAATATTTCAAGCGTGCCGGTCAATGGCAAAATCTCTGGGACAAAAACTATTCCGAAGGCGGGTTCACGGGCTTCATGCGTCCGCGCCATCGAGACGGAACGTGGAAGCGGGATTTCACAGCCATGCAGGGCTGCAGTTGGAACGGAGATTCGTTTTACGAGGCAAATTCCTGGACCTATTCTTTTTACGTACCCCACGATGTGGCGGGGCTCATCGCAAAAATGGGCGGGCACGATATTTTCGCCAAGCGGTTGGATGCATTCTTTGATGTTCCCGGGCGATTTGACGTGGGAGATGAACCGTTCTTCCTCACACCCTATCTTTACATCTGGGCCGGTCGCTACGATCGAACCGCCGAATGCGTGCATGACATTCTGGCGAAAAGTTTCAGTTCCAAACCCGGCGGGCTGCCGGGCAACGATGATTCTGGCGCCATGTCGGCTTGGTATGCCTGCAGTGCGCTAGGATTTTACCCGAACGCGGGGCAGGCTGTGTATCTGCTTGGCTCGCCGATTTTCCCAGCCGCGACTTTCAAACTGGCCCACGGCCGACAGTTCACCATTAAGGCCGTCGGTGTTTCACCTACGAACATTTATATCACCGGAGCCTATTTAAACGGGCGGCCGTTCACCACGGCGTGGATACGCCACGGCGATATCATGGCTGGAGGCACGCTGCTGCTGCAAATGGGCAGCCATCCGTCCGCCTGGCCCGAAGGCCCGCCGCCACCGTGATTGAGTGGCATATCTATCGGACGATTATGCGAAGCATCTCATTTATAAAAAAATCCACGATTAAACGTATCCGAACACTAGTCCTGCTGCTCGCCGTTCCTCAGGGATCCTTACATATTTGCGAAGCGCAATCGACTGTCTTTCTTGACACATTTAGTAACGCTCCCGGGACCGCCATTATCGGCCAGACGCCCAACATCGGCTTGGGGACGTTACAGGGAAACTCTGGCGGCTCTTTGACCATAACCGCCAATCACACCTTAAACACCATAGGGGCTGCTCGACAGGTCTATGGGGCGTTTACGTCGGCGCTTGGGCCGGGCCAGCAACTGACGCTTTACTTTAACGTTCTGGATTTCGGCAACAATTTTCCCAACAGCGGCGGATATGCCGGTGTGAGCCTGTATACGAACTATTTGAGTTTCTCGAACAATGCGACCGGTACTGAAGAGGCATTCATTGGAGAGCCTGATAATGGCAATCAATGGGGTCTTGACGGAACAACAACGGGTCGCCTGGGCACTGGCGGCAATACAAACACGCCCGCTGCGGTCACTTTCACCTATGCATATAACACAGGTGCCTGGTCATTTACAAACACCGGCGGGGTCAGTTTGTCGGGAACCGGAGTGGCAGGTCAGGCTTTTAACGCGCTGCAGATTCACAATGGCGACGGCGGGGACATTGAATTAAGCAACATCAGCGTGGTCATCAGTCCTTATTCCCCGCCCGGCGGGACGTGGACGACTTTGGCACACTCACCGCCTGTGGGAATAAATAATTGTCTTTTGCTGAGCGATGGGACAGTTTTGGGGTTGAATTCAGGCGGCCAGTGTGCCCGGCTCACACCCGACATTCATGGCAGTTACATCAACGGCACATGGAAGCAGCTTCCCTCGATGATTTTCGACCGCTTGTTTTATGCGTCGCAAGTGTTGACGAACGGAACCGTGTTCGTGGCCGGCGGGGAATATGGGGCTGGACATGAGCACGGGGAGACATTCGATCCGTTGAGGAATGCCTGGACATGGATATATCCCGACCCGATTCCGAGCGTGGGATTTTCCGATTGCGAATCCAAAATGCTGCCCAACGGCAATGTGCTGGTGCCGCCGGTGAGTGAATTTGGCGGGACGCTGATTTATAACGTGGCATCCAACATCTGGCAGACGGCGTCGGCGGCGCAGAACCAGGACGAAGCGTGCTGGGTGAAACTGGCCAATGACAACATCCTGACGATAGACTCCTTTGGACAAAACTCCGAGCATTACATCCCATCGCAGAACCAATGGGTTTCGGACAACAATGTTCCGGTGCCGCTTTACGACAGCAGCGGTGAATTGGGGCCGGCGTTTTTACTGCCCAACGGCAAGGCGTTTTTCACCGGGGCCACGACCAACACGGCGATCTATACGCCGGGCGGCACACCGACCGGCGCGGGCAGTTGGGTGACCGGCCCGCCGATGGTTTTTGGCTCACTTAACCTGGGAGCGGTGGACGCGCCAGCGGCGATGATGGCTGATGGCAACATTCTTTGCGCGCTGGCGCCTAGCCATTTTGGCTCGCCGACGTATTTTTATGAATACAATTACGTCACAAATAACTTTACCCTGGTGACCGCGCCCGGCGGCGGCGGCAGCTACAATAGCCAGACCTATCCCCTGAGCATGTTGGATTTGCCGGATGGCACCGTGCTGTTCGTGGGGGGGGGCAAAATTCGCAATCCCTTTTTGTCTACACTCCCAACGGTGCGCCTTTGGCGGTCGGCCAGCCGGCCATCAACAGCGTTACCGAAAACCCGGATGGGTCTTATCAATTGACGGGCACTAATCTCAACGGCATTTCACAAGGGGCGGCTTACGGAGACGACGAGCAGATGGACAGTAATTATCCGCTGGTGCGCATGACCAACAACGCGACGGGAAACGTCTATTACGCGCGGACGTTCAACTGGAACAGCACGAGCGTCCAGACGGGTAGCCGGGTAATCACCACAAAATTTACCCTGCCGCAGAATTTGCCCTCTGGCACCTACTCGACGGTGGCCGTCGCCAACGGCAATCCTTCGAAGCCAACGAATTTTGTTTATTCGCCGCCGTCTATTCCCACCGGGCTGACAGCCGCCGGCGGCAATGGTTTTGTTCGTTTGGCATGGAACGCAAGCTCGGGTGCTACCGCATATAATGTGAAACGTTCTTCGACGGTGACCGGTTATTTCGCCACGTTAGCGACGGTGACTGGAACTTCGTTCACCAACACTCCGCTGACCAATGGCTTGACTTATTATTACAAAGTCGCGGCAATTGGCGGCGGCGGGCCCAGCAGCGATTCGGCTGACGTCAGCGCCACGCTGGCCGGGCCCACGCTGATTCCGGGCGCGACACCAATCAACCTGAGCGCGTATTACAACCGCCCCGGCCTTGCCGCCGACGGCAGCACATTTTCCAGCAGCCTGGATGGGGGGTCTTTCTCGTATTCGGCGAACCTGCTCACCCCGGCCATTTTGTGGAACAACCTGATCTTCACTTTTGGGCCGACGAATGCGTCGGACGTGGTGAGTTGCGCCGGTCAAACCATCACTCTGCCCTCGGGTCAATTCAACACGCTGCAACTGCTGGCCGTCGGCGTCAACGGCAGTCAAACGGCGCAAAATTTCACCGTGACCTATACGGACAATTCCACCGCTACCTTCACGCAAAGTTTCAGCGACTGGGTCACGCCGCAATCGTATTCGGGCGAAAACGTCGCGGTGGCGATGCCTTACCGGAATCAAAACAACGGAACGTCACAGGTGGAAACCACTATTCTGGGCGGATACATTTTTACGCTGAACCAGGCCAAGACCGTCAAAAGCATCGCCTTGCCCAACAACGGCAATCTGGTCATTCTGGCTATGGAACTGGCCACGGATTCGACGCCTGTTTCTTTATCGGCCTATTACAATCACGCGGGCATTTACACCGATGGCACCGCTTACACCAATCCGCCAACCGGCGGCCTTGACGGCTCCAGCGGCGGCAGCCATACCTATTCG
>Ga0206970_10072_pt1 | contig 28344 bp, 17 predicted proteins | sample Alteio_BWOrgHeat_88_FD_152964 | JGI IMG/M metagenome (GOLD analysis project Ga0206970, IMG submission 152964) | Enriched cells from forest soil in Barre Woods Harvard Forest LTER site, Petersham, Massachusetts, United States -... | ecosystem: Environmental > Terrestrial > Soil > Temperate forest >... | reverse complement strand
GTCTGAAATGTTATAATCATACGCCACACCTATCCTTACACCTTTGTACTCTACCCCTACAGTAGCCATTACAGCATCTCCTGTACGATACCAGCCGCCGATAAAGAACCCTGTAGAATACATAGGAAATTCCGGGTTGCCAGCAAGATAATAAAATTCGTTACCTGCTATTATTTCATTTGCAGTAGCCTGATTTTGGTATAATACTGCAGGACGAAGGCTAAACCTTTGGCTTAGGTTCCATATTGCACCTGCCTGACCTGTATAACGCATATCAAGACCTACCTGGTTGCTTGTTTTTTCAGCAAATCCATTTGCAGGTTGATTTAGGTTATTAGCACCTACAGCTAAAACATAACTAAATGCTTCGCTAGGGCTGTGTGCAAAACTAACACCTGCATTTACTGTATAATATTTTACCTGGTTAAGCAGGCCTAATTGGTATTCTAATGAAGTTCCCTGCTGGAAGGTACCATTTACATATTCGTCGCCGAAATACAATTTAGTAAGGTCAAGTGTTTGCTGGGAATAGCCGCCTTGCAAACCTACAGACAATACTTTATTAACACTTTGCCCTAAAAATTTATGGTAAGCTATTGACAGTAAACCGGTAAAGTTTGAAAGATTGGCATCCCCTGCCTGATCTTTATATACCTGTAAACCCACGGCCAGATAGTCATCCACACTAAGGTCATGGATGATGGGGGCGTCGAAAGACGCACCATAAGTAAGATACGGTATTGTAACGCTTGCCCACTGGTTACGGTATATAGCTGTTACACGTGCTGCACCATCAAAATTGCCGGTAAATGCCGGATTTATTATTAAAGGCGCCGCCTCAAACTGCGTAAAATGTATATCCTGTGCTTTCGCAGTTTGAACACTAAGTGCAAGTGCGGCTACAAGACTTGCACGGGCAATGGTACTTTTCCTTATCATGATATTTGCCTTATGTGATGTTATCTAATTAATGTTACGTTTCCTTGTTTTACAAATTGGCGACCGGTATTAGTGTATGCTTCCACTTCATAGACGTATACACCAAGGGGTTGAGGGGTTCCGTTATACTTGCCGTCCCAGCCCTTATCTATATCTGTGGTACTAAAAACATCCTGTCCCCAACGGTTGAAAATACGGAAATATTTCAAAGTTGCAATGCCTCTCTTAATAATTTTTAATTCTCCATCTGGTCCGTTGCCCGGAACAAAGGCATTTGGCACGTTTAAAAGGGTCTCCGGATCAACATATACTTTTATCGAATCTGTAAGCGTACAGTTACTTTCGGTAGTTACAGTAACATAATATATTGTATTTACCGATGGCATGGCAACCGGATTTGATATACTATCTGAACTTAAGCCAAGCGGAGGGAACCATTTGTATTTTGATCCGTTGCCTTGCGGGTCCATCTGGTAGGACTCGCCGGGGTATAAAGTAACGGAATCAGGTAACTCAAGCACAGCCCTAGGATTAACTATTATATTAGCATATAATGTATCATGACACCCATATTGATCAGTCAGGAGGCCTGTATATAATATACTGGCTGCAGGTATTACAGAAGGACCAGATAAAGCCGGATTATCAATAAAGTAATCGGGACTCCATTGATAAGAGACTGCACCGGCAGCCTGTATTTGCAAAGGGGTGGCCAAAGGGCATACTGCGGTATCTGCAAATGAAAGCAATTGCCCGAAATTGCCCGGGTGAACGAGCACATGTATAGAATCTATGCCTTTGCAACCTGCCGGCGTAGTAACAGTAAGAATAACCGTAGAGCTACTATCACCATTATATATGACATTAGTAGTAGTTGATGTTTCTAAATTAATTACCGGCGTCCAACTATAGGAATAGTTTTTGTACCATCCGGGGCTTACTGAAGAAATAATATGTATGGTATCCCATTCGCACAAAGTCCTGTCAGACCCTATTATAACAAACGGGTTGGGTTGTACGTCTATATTAAATGAATGCGCCATTGTCGGACAACCGGGGTATGTGCCGGTAATTGTATAAATAGCGGTTGTGTCAGGCTTTATAGACGGGTTGATCACAGAAATATTAGAAACACCTACAGTAGGGCTCCATACGTAAGTGAAAGAATCGCTTCCGTTTGCCCTTACTTGTATTGTATTACCAAGGCAGATGGACGTATCGGGATTGAAGAGTGAAAAATCGTTGGGCAGCGTAATTATTTTAACTGTATCATAGCCGTCGCAACCGATCGCTGTAGGGCTAACCCTCAAAACGTACTGAGTATTCCCAATAGCAGTTGGTGTGGATACAGGATTTAGAATTGTTGTGCCACTAAGATAGGTTCCCGGCGACCATAAATAAGTATACGTCTGGTTGCTGGGAGATATAACCGGATTGAACGGAACGCTCATACCAAGACATATAGTTTTGTCAGGACCAAGGTCAACGGTTGGAGCAAGATTAATCCCTATGGTAACACTATCGTGCGCCGGATAACAGCCGGATAGCGGCATATTTACAACAACCTGATAAGTCGTTGTTGCCAGGGGTTTAGCCCAGGGGGTTCGGCTAAATGGATCACTTAATCCTGTAGCGGGTATCCATTGCACGTTTAATATGCTATCTGTGAAAACACTAAGTTGGATGGAATCATACTTACAAATGGAAGTATCATTATTCAATATCTGAACATATATAGAATCGTAAATGGTCATTAAAGTGCTATCAAATATAGGCGCTGTAGTACCGGCGCAAGCATAAGGTGAATAAATGTATAACATTACTGTTTTAGGACCTAAAGGAATGGGTTCATTAATGCCCTGAATATCCAATATCACAGAAGTATCACCCGCAGGTATTATGACACTATCCGGTATCAGGGTATAATCGCTGCCGTTTACAGCAGTACCGGCAATTAGAAAATGAATTACTAAAGGTGTAGGTTTTGCCACGGCGCGTGTAAACACAAACTCACCCGGCTGGCAACCTCTTACGCAATAATTCACCGGCTGTGTAAGACCACCACCGCCTACCGAAAATACTCCTGTATTCACAGAGTTTAAGCTACCTGCTTTCAGCCACACACCTGAATCGTAAACATCATCACTTGCATCACATACGCCTAATTTCAAATGGTAGGTATCGCATGGTGTTACAGCTGCAATCGCCGTCATTACTACAGTTAAACCATCGTAAGTAACGGATGTGCTGCTTGTATTATTCCTGAAATACGCCGGAAAAGGAGAGCCCGGGCCAACTGCATTGCAGGTAGAAATGCTATAACCCGAAGAGGCAGTGCCACTATTTACACTATTGATACTAACGGGAATATTGGTGCCGGGTACTAATGCGATGTTTGTTACTGCAGCATAGCCAGGGCCTGAAATAAAGAAACCGAAAGCATCATCAAAACTAGAACAAGTATATCCCGGATATTCTTCAGAACCGAAAACGTAATCAAACTTAATAGTGTCTCCCGCCGGCACAAAATCAAATTCAAGTACGCAGGCATCATGTGTTGAATTACCATTCGTTAATGTTGCAAGGTCTGCATCTCCGGCTGCTCCAAATCCATAACTGGCAAAGTTTGTAGCAGCGCTGTTGGTGCCATATTGCGAACCAACTGTTGCTGCGTAACCGCTGCTTAATACTACACCACTGTCCAAACCAAGATTGCTGGAGGTAACAACAAATATACCGTTGGCAAGTGTTGGGCAAGTAAGCGTTGGGTTCAATACTATGACACCGGTGCCTACCAACTCCTGTGCAAGGGCGGCGGCAGTTTGATTTGAGTTAACGGTGATCTGCGCATTACTTACTGCTGCAGATAAAACTAATAGAAGTGTGCTAACAAAAAGCCGGGAACAATTTGCTGCATTTGCAAGGTGAGTAAAGTTATTTCTTTTCATAGTCATGACTATTTTGACGGTGTCATATACATACAATAGACAGGCAAAGTTTACAAATGGTTTGAAAAAATGCCTATCTTTCTTTTTTATTTTTTCAAAAATAACATTAATATTAATATTTTGCAACAATATTTATGAAAGAGCTACTTTATTAATATTGTACTTTCGCATTCCTTTTTTTGCCAAACATTATGGCTGCCACAAAAAAAAATAACATTACGCCTCCGCCTGAACCGGTAAAAAAAGACTTACCCGTTAAAGATAATATAAACCGAAAACGACAGTTAAGGCTTGGTTTCGGTTTGTTCTTCTTACTCACAGGAATATTTATATCATTTTCTATAATTAGTTATTTTTTTACATGGAAGGCTGATCAGGATAAATTTTTTACCGGCAATGGTATTTCTTATTTCCTCTTCCACGACCATAGTGTGATCGCCAATTGGGGGGGTAGAATGGGGGCCGCATTATCTCATTCATTTGTATATATGGGGGCTGGTATCGCGTCCATGGCAATTGGTTTATGGTTGGGTTCTATAGGTTTAAATATTCTTTATGGTAAAAGCATATTACCATTATTGCGCTACTTGCGTTGGTTATCTATCGCTTTATTGCTTATAGGCCCCATACTTGCTTATTCTTTTCCACATGCTGCTTTTCGTTATGGAGGGGCATGGGGCAATGAGGCAATCGACTATTTAAATGGTTTCTTCGGTTCCGGCGGCACAGGCTTAATACTTGTTTCCGTTTCGCTCTTTTTTGTTTTTACAATTTTTGCTCTTGATCTTCGCCCGTTCTTAAACAGTGCGGGTGGCAGTTTAAAGAGCTTTTTCTCCTCTGCGTTTGTTGCTAAACAAAAACCCAGTCCGGAACCTGTTGCTGAAGAAGAAGTTGTAAATACTGAGAAAATAAAAAAAGAAAATGAGGACGCTATTCCGGAAGAAATAAATGACAAGTCGGGCTGGAATATGACCCTAAATGAAAAAGAAAGATTGCTTGCTGAGGAACAATTGCTTGAGCAGGTAGATGAGTCCGTTACAGAAAACGAAGAGACCGAAGATATTGAAGAAGAAGAGGAGATCGGAGAACTGGAATTGAGTATCCACTCCCCCGAACCTGCGCCAGTTGTGAAGGAAGACCTGGAACTGTCTTTTGAAGTGATACAACAGGAAGAGGCCCCTGCTATTTTACATGGGTCTCATATCAGCATTGCAGATAAAGAGCCTTATGCGCCTGAACTTGATCTGCCCGATTATAAGTTTCCTACAATTGATCTTTTAGAAGACCGAACACAGGAAATAATTTCTTTTGATAAAGAAGAACTGGAAAAAAACAAGAACCAGATCATTCAAACCTTAAAAAGCTTTGGTATTGAGATACAGCGCATCAGCGCTACTGTTGGCCCCACCGTCACGCTCTATGAAATCATTCCGGCAGAGGGTGTGCGTATATCCAAGATCCGCAACCTGGAAGATGATATTGCACTAAACCTTGCTGCACTTGGCATACGCATTATCGCTCCTATTCCCGGGCGCGGAACAATTGGTATTGAAGTGCCCAATGCCAATAAACAAATGGTATCCATGCGCGCACTCATCACAAGCGAAAAGTTTGTGAATAATAAAATGAGTTTGCCCATAGCGCTGGGCAAAAAAATAGACAATGAAAATTATGTTGTTGATCTGGCAACCATGCCACACCTACTGATGGCAGGTGCTACAGGCCAGGGTAAGTCCGTTGGTATCAATGCCATACTTGTTTCATTGCTTTATAAAAAACACCCTTCGCAGCTAAAATTTGTAATGATAGACCCAAAGAAGGTGGAACTTTCTATCTACAAAGTAATTGAGAAGCATTTTCTTGCCAAACTGCCTAATGAAGAAGAGGCCATCATCACTGATACCAAGAAAGTTATCTATACGCTCAACGCGCTGTGTATTGAAATGGACAACCGCTATGAATTGCTGAAAGAGGCTGGAGCACGAAACATCAAAGAATACAACGAAAAATTCATAAGCCGCCGTTTGAACCCCGAGCGCGGGCATAAATATTTGCCATTCATTGTGCTGGTGATAGATGAATTTGCGGACCTGATAATGACGGCAGGCAAAGAAGTTGAAATGCCGATTGCACGGCTTGCACAACTGGCGCGCGCAGTGGGTATTCACCTGATAATCGCTACACAGCGCCCTTCGGTAAATGTTATTACCGGCACTATTAAAGCCAACTTCCCCGCGCGTATCGCCTTCAAAGTGTCTGCAAAAGTAGACTCCCGTACCATATTAGACGCAGGTGGCGCAGAACAATTAATCGGGCGTGGAGATATGTTGGTATCCCATGGTTCTGAATTATTGCGTTTACAATGTGCTTTTGTTGACACACCGGAAGTGGAACGTGTTGTAGATTTTATAGGGTCCCAAAGAGGCTATGCATCTGCATTCGAACTGCCGGAATATGAAGGCGATGAAGAGGAGAGCAGTAAAGTTGCTGACCTTAGCAACCGGGATAAATTATTTGAGGATTGTGCCAAAGTAGTGGTGCAAACACAAAACGGAGCAACTTCCAATCTTCAACGTCGTTTCAACCTTGGGTATAACCGTGCCGGCCGCATTATGGACCAATTAGAAGCCGCAAGTATTGTAGGGCCTGCTGTTGGCAGTAAGCCACGTGATGTGTATATTAAGACAGATGCAGAACTCGACCAGCATTTAAGCTCATTATTTTAACAAAACTATAATCCACTTTCACAGGGGCTTCTGTCATCGTATGTGACAGGGAACAGTTATTGCTTGTTTTTTTAAAATACCTTTGTAGCTGATCATCCATAACAGAAAATAATAATGAAAAAAATCCTGGGTATAGCCATATTATCTTTGTGTACTTTCCAACCATTATGGGCGCAAAACAATGATGCAAAGGCGAAGGCGGTATTAGAAAGTGTAAGTAAAAAGATAAACAGCCTCAAGTCTGTTAAAGCAGATTTTTCCCTGAAACTGAGCGGCGGTAATGGCAAAGTGAATGAAACTAAAAAAGGCACCTTCTCGATGAAAGGCCAGAAATACCATATAAGCCTTAACGGACAGGAAATTATTTGCGATACTAAGACCATCTGGACCTATACAAAAGAAGCTAATGAGGTGCAGGTGAACAAGTACGACCCAAAGGAACAGACCATTTCTCCTGCAAAATTATTTACTAACTTCTATGATAAGGAATATACCTATCACTATATAGGCGAAAAGAAAGTTGCCGGCAAAAATTGTGATGTTATAGAAATGTCACCTATCAGTAAAGACAAACAACTTTCTAAAATTGAAATAAGTGTTGACAAGGCTACTAATATGGTAGTAGGCGGCAATGTTTGGGAAAAGAACGGCAATAAGTATCAATATGATATAAGCGGTTTTACACCCAATGCAAACGTCCCGGACAACAGTTTTACTTTTGACCCAAAAGCATACCCCGGTGTAGAAGTAGTTGACCTCAGGTAATTATCAGTCATTTTATTTATTCTTATATAACTCGGGGAATATCCATCCTGTTTTATGGGTGTTTGTGTTATTGAGGTGATATTTTCCTTAGCACATACCATTCCGAAATCCTATATTTGCGCGCACAAATCAAAAAAGCTGTTTACAAATGAAAAACACCCCTTTTACAGAAAAACATATAGCGCTCGGGGCCAAGATGGCAGAATTTGCCGGCTACAACATGCCTATAGTTTATAGCAGTATTAATGAGGAGCACCAGGCAGTGCGCACTAATGCGGGTGTTTTTGATGTTAGCCACATGGGTGAATTTATTTTGAAGGGGCCAAAAGCGCTTGACCTGATACAACGTGTTACCAGCAATGATGCGAGTAAACTTACAGATGGGAAAGCACAATATTCCTGCCTGCCTAATGATTATGGAGGTATTGTTGATGATTTGCTGGTGTATTGCATTGAAGAAAACAAAACCTATATGCTGGTGGTTAATGCCTCTAACATAGAAAAAGACTGGAACTGGATAAGCAAGTATAATACTGATGGTGTAGAGATGCACAACATATCAGACAAAACTGCCCTACTGGCCATACAAGGCCCAAAAGCAGTGCAGTATATGCAGCAACTTACTGATATGGACCTTGTGAACCTGAAATATTACACCTTTGCAAAAGGAAAATTTGCAGGTGTAGATAATGTGCTTGTCAGTGCCACAGGCTATACAGGTGCCGGCGGCGTGGAAATATATTTTGAAGATAAAGATGGTAACGCTGAAAAAATATGGAATGAAATTTTCCGTGTTGGCACACCACAAGGCCTAAAATCAATAGGGCTTGCAGCACGCGATACACTACGCCTCGAAATGGGCTTCTGTTTGTATGGCAATGATATTGATGACACGACATCACCATTAGAAGCCGGCTTAGGCTGGATAACCAAATTCACCAAAACCTTTACTTCCAGTTCTATTTTTGCCAAACAAAAGACCGAGGGTGTAAAGCGTAAACTGGTAGGAATTGAATTGATAGACAGGGGCATTCCCCGCCACCACCACCATATACAGGATGCTAATGGCAATGATATAGGCCATGTAACGTCAGGCACCCAGGCACCCAGCCTCGGCAAAGCAATAGGCATGGCATACATCAACAAGGAACATGCCGCTGAAGGCACTGAGATGTTTGTAGTGATACGAGATAAAGCAGTAAAAGCAAAAGTGGTTAAAATGCCTTTTGCATAAATACTTTTAGTCCTTTTTTATTGTGTAAGCGGATAGCGAGTCTGAGAATACAAAATAAGGAGTTCGGAATTCTTTATAGGAAAAGACACCCCAATTTGTAACAAATCCGTTCCTGGTCCCTAGGGCCCAGTAGGGTATCTCGTTAGCATCCATGTATACTATTGAGGCGGTCCTGCCTGTTTCAAGCGTTGATAGTAGCCAAAACTCATAAGCTGTTGCCCAGCCCATTGTTATCGTATCCAATGGCATACTAGTTTTATTCAATAGTGACTTGGTGTTGCCAAGCTCCGCAAGCTTTTTTCTATACCAATGTAACCTCGCCGTATATTTTTTATGCGTGTTATAAACCCTGATGCAGCTACTTAGAATAACCAATGAAAAAATCAATACAACAATATTTGTTTTACTTATTCGAGGTAACAGGTCGAAAATAAGCGGGAAAGCAACAAAGAGGCAAAGGGGTAAATAAAGATTTTCATAATAAAAATCGGGTGTGGCAGCGATTTGCGGATGCGAAATATTAATCAACAATAAATATCCGATAAAAAAGATTAAGAAATGCAATAGAATAAACCATTGTTTTGCTTTTGCATAAAGGACAACAACAGCAATAAAAGATATTGCAAGCCAATAATATTTATACAGGCAAGCCTGCAGGAAATGAATATTGGAGGCAATAATAAAATAGTTGGGGAAAAGTGTAAGGAAGTTTCTCATCCCGCTCATCGCGGAAGTATCATATTTATCTCTTAAAAAAATAGCTTTAAGAATGAACACCGCTATAAACAGTACGAATGATAACCTAAGTAATTCCTGTTTAATTGTTTTATTTCTTTTTAGATAGAAAAACAAGATGCAGTAAGTAAATGGGAAACAGATCAAAGGATGTGAAAATGCAATAAGGGCAGAACCGATTATCACAAAAAACTTTCCACTCAGATTTCCGGCACTTATATTTTGTAATACAGCAAAAAAAAGACTTACTAATATTAAGGCCTGCGGCAATTCTGATACAGGCCAATAAAAGGTATCCCTCATTATCAGAATATTACTTAGTAAAATAATTAGTGCGAAATCATATTTTTTCAGAACCAAACCACATATCAGATAACATAAAAAATAATTGGCAATAAAGCCTATGGAATAAAGCCTGGTAGCTGCCTCTAAGCTTAAATTCAATTTCGCCGCTACTACAGGGTAGACTTCTGTAACAACCGCAATGTAGCGGTAATGAAATATGGCAAATGATTTTGCTTTAAGAATATGGAATAAAAAATAAGCTCCATCAAGAAATGAAATGCGCTCCTTATAAAATAAGATTGAGAAAATAAAAAGTGTAATATATCCTGCAAATCCTATGTAATATATTTTTCTGTACATACTGTTTCGCGATAAAAATAAAATACTTTTATAAACACTGAACTTTTTTCTTTCTTTGCAGGAATAAAGCCACAAAAAAACATGCTTCCTAAGTTCAATAGAATTCTGTTAAAACTCTCCGGTGAATCGTTAATGGGCGACCGTAATTTTGGCATCGACCCTAAAATGCTTTCGCAATATGCTTTAGATATAAAGACCATAACAGATATTGGCGTGCAGGTGGCAATTGTTATAGGCGGTGGCAATATATACCGCGGCATGAATGAAGCTGAAACAGGAATTGAACGCGCACAAGGTGACTATATGGGCATGCTTGCCACAGTTATCAATGGTATGGCTTTGCAGGCTACCCTTGAAAAAGTAGGTGTTAATACCCGTTTACAGAGTGCTATAAAAATGGAGCAAGTATCCGAGCCTTATATACGCCGTCGTGCTATCCGCCACCTGGAAAAAGGCCGGGTGGTTATATTTGGTGCAGGCACGGGTAACCCATATTTTACTACAGATACGGCAGGCTCACTAAGGGCAATTGAAATAAATGCGGGTGTGATCTTAAAAGGTACCCGCGTGGATGGTATTTATACTGCAGATCCTGAGAAAGATAAAACGGCTACCCGCTACGAAACTTTACGTTTTGATGAAGTAATAAGCAAGGGCCTCAAAGTTATGGATATGACGGCCTTTACGCTTTGCCAGGAAAATAATCTCCCCATAATCGTTTTTGACATGAACACCCCCGGCAACTTGCTGAGCGTTGTTACAGGCAAACAAGTCGGCACCTTGGTGAATTAACATTACTTGTTGATGATTATTTGCCTTGAAAAGGCACTGCCCTCTTCATCTGTTAGCCTCAGCATATATATCCCGCCCGGAATATTAAGATGTACCTCTGTTCTCAGTTTTCCATTCGTGGTTTCTGCCGGAATACGATAGACACTTTGTCCTAAAACGTTCAATATTTCAATCTCTATCAAGCTATTTTGTTTTGGAATCTCCCCTTCAACAATAAAGTCTCCCATATTTGGGTTTGGATAAAGCACCCAATTCTCAATTCCTAATTCCAAACTCCTTACAGATGTGCTTACCCCGGCACTCACGGCTGTATCCGGAACAGGGCATGGCGCATCGCTATGTACAATGACGGAAATGACATCGCCAGCAGCCAATATAATATTGCACGGGTTTACGGTATAGCCTGGCATATCTACCCCATTATTTCTCCATTGAACTGTAGGGAACGGCCCTCCGTTAGTAACGTTAGCAGTAAATTGTATAGGGGAGCCTATTGTTACGACAGACGGATTTGTACTAATGCTCACAGAAGGTGTTACAATGGGATTTATAGTAACTATTGTTCCATTGGTATCTGAATAGCATAGGCCAGAACGTGTATATATTTTATACACGCCGGAGTCATTCAATTGCACGTTATTGATCGCAAGATTTTGTGTGCTGTCCATAAAACCACCTGGCCCTTCCCAATAAAAGGTTACGCCACTCGTGCTGCTTGCCGAATTAAGGTTCAGCGTATTACCTATACATACCGGGCTGTTGCTGCTTATTGAGGGTAGTGCAGGAGACTTATTTACAATAACCGGGACAGAAATACTGGCACTGCAACCATTCAGAAATACGCTTAGTGTATAAGAGCCCGCATTTGTTGTATCTACATTTGCTATTGATGGATTTTGTGAAAGTATATTAAAATTATCCGGCCCATACCAGGAATAAGCAATGTTTGCCGTAGTGTCCGTAGCGGTTAAGAAAAGTGAGTCACCCGTACATACCGGGCTATTGCTTCCGGCTGTTGGCAATGCGGGTAAAGGAGCTACTGTTACAAAAACAGAATCCTGCGCATGACAACCATTAATTCCGGCAACATTTACATAATACCACCCCGAATCTGCGAGGCCGACATTTGCAATATTCGGATCTTGTGATGAAGTGTTAAATGTATTAGGCCCATTCCATGTAAAAGAAAATACGGAAGAAGTATCGATTGCCATTAGGTGCAAAGAATCGTTTACACATATTGGACTATTACTGTTTGTACTAAGTGGCAAAGGTGATGGCTTAACTATTATATCAACAGAATCGGTGAGGCTGCATCCATTGAAAGTAGCGGTAACTAGAAACTTCCCGGAATCTGCAAAGGTTGCAAATGCTGTTTGTATGTTTTGAGAGCTTGCAGATATACTATTGGGACCCGTCCAGTTGTAGTTAAGTCCGGTTGTTGTATCAGTTGCATCAAGGTAGAGGCTATCACCAAAACACACCGGACTGTTGCTGGAAATGCTTAGTGCTGACAAATTGCTAATAAGGATATCGATTCCATCATCACTGGAAATATTAGGGGGATTGCTCGTTGTGATCCTGATCCGATATCCGCTTCCTGTTGCTGTAATTGATGGTATAAGGCAATTGACACTACCAGCTGTTATAGCGTTAAGGTTCCCGATATTTACCGGGTTTGCAAAACTTCCGGATGCATCTGACAATTGAACAGTAAAAATATTACCAGCGGAGTAGTTTGATGTAACAGAATAGGCGACATTGAGATTATTTCCTGCACAAAGAATAGTGTCAATATATGGTTGATTGATACTGGCCGAGGGTTGGGCAAATAATGGTAATGAAAACAAAAAGGTAATCACAAGGCTTAGTATATAACGATGCATAGCATTAGAATTAAAGGTATTCACATAAAATTAAGGAATTACCACTAATTAAGCTTTACTTTTTCCGACTCGTGTTTCAATGCAAGTTCCCAGTTCCAGGCTGTTTCCATCATTTGTTCCAGCTTGTATTTTGCATGCCAGCCTAACTTATTTTCGGCCTTGCTATTATTGGCATATACCTGCACAACGTCACCCGGCCTGCGTGGGCCAACTTTATAATTCAGTTTCTGGCCAGATACTTTTTCAAAAGCAGCAATTAATTCCAGTACTGTAACTCCATGACCTGAACCAAGATTAAAAACTTCACAGTTATCTTTATTCATTCCGTTTATAAGGTATTGCAATGCCCTAGTATGAGCGTTGGCTATATCCATCACATGTATATAATCACGTACACAGGAGCCGTCTCTTGTTGGATAGTCGCTACCGAATATTTGCATTTCCTTTCTTTTACCAATGGCAGTTTGAGTAATAACGGGAACAAGATTCTCTGGCATCTCCTGCAGTTCTCCTATTTGCGATGATGGATGTGCACCCACGGGATTAAAATACCGCAACAGGGTGGATTGAAATCTTTTATTTTGTTTTGAGAAATCCTCACAGATCGCTTCGCCCATTTGTTTAGTACGTGCATAAGGTGATTCCGGTTCGGCAAGCGGTGCAGTTTCTTCAACCGGCAATTTCTTAGCGTTGCCGTAAACAGAACACGATGAGGAAAAGACAAAATTATTTACATCATATTCCTGTGCACATTGCAGTATATTAACAAGCGAATTGAGATTATTTCTGAAGTATTTTAATGGCTCCTTTACCGATTCAGGAACAGATTTGTATGCAGCAAAATGTATAACGCCAATAAGGTCGGGGTTTTCGATAAAGATAGCTTCAGTATCTTCAAGGTTGCATAGATCTACTTTATAGTTTTTCACAGTGCGGCCGGCAATTTTCTCCACGCCTTGCAGCATCCTCAATGAGCCTCTTGACAGGTTATCTACGGAAATAACATCAAAACCGTTCTCTATGAGGTCTATCATAGTATGTCCGCCGATATAACCGCAACCGCCTGTAACCAGAATTTTCTTCATGCCCCTTTTAATTATATAGCAAATATAAGGGAAGTATTTTAGAGCGGCATTTTTGCGCACAAAAACTTTTATTTCACCTGTTGCATTTCGACAAGGCGTTTATATTTACCATCCTTATTTAAAAGACCAATATGATTGCCTCTCTCTACAATTTTACCCTGCTCCAATACTATGATCTCATCGGCGTGCTGCACAGTGGATAAACGATGAGCAATTACAATGCAGGTACGGTTTTGCATCAGCGTATTAATTGCTTCCTGCACAATTCGCTCGCTTTCTGTATCGAGAGAAGAGGTGGCTTCATCAAGAATCAATATTGGGGGATTTTTCAGGACTGCGCGGGCAATGGTTACGCGCTGGCGCTCGCCACCGCTAAGTTTGTTACCCCTGTCACCTACATTGGTTTGATAGCCTTCGTTTTTCTTCAGGATAAAATTGTGTGCGTGGGCAATTTTCGCAGCTTCTTCCACCTGCTCTTGTGTGGCTCCGCCAGTGCCCAATGTTATGTTATTGTAAATCGTATCGTTAAAGAGGATAGGCTCCTGGCTTACTACACCCATTAATCTTCGCAGGTCATCAAGACGGCACTCTTTCACGTTAATGCCATCAATCAGGATCTCCCCGCTTGTTACATCGTGAAAACGCGGAATAAGATCAACTAATGTAGATTTACCGGCTCCTGATGCGCCTACCAGGGCTATCATTTTACCTTTTCCTACAACCAGGTCTATACCATCTAATATTTTCCGGTCTCCGTAGGCAAAGTGTACATTTTTGAACTCTATCTTACTCTCAAAACTTTTTATCGGTTTGGCATCCGGTATTTCTTTTATGGTGTTATCCACTTTCAACAACTGTTCTATCCTGGCCAATGCAGCGCTGCCTTTTTGCACATTAGAGAAAGCCGCAGAGAGGCTTTTAAAGGGGTTGATGAGCTGCGTAAAAACAGCGATATAAGTCAAGAACCAGGACGCTTCAAAACCCTGCACCTTGCCGATAACAAGGCGGCCGCCATACCATAAAATAATAGCAACAACAATCACTCCCATTGTTTCTGACAGTGGAGATGCTATTTCTTTTCTTGCCGCTATCTTGTTTTTTGTGCGGAACAAAAGATTATTGATATTCATGAAACGAAGGTGCTGGTGCTTCTCTGCATTGAAAGCTTTTATCACCCTCATGCCCACAAGCGTTTCATCAATGGCTCCCATCATCAGGCCTAATTGCTCTTGTGCAAGGTTGGAAGACTTTCTGAGCGACCTGCTAATGCGGCCTATTATAAGGCCCGTTATAGGCAGAAATATGACAAGGAAAATTGTAAGCTGGGGACTCATGATGATCATGGAGGTAAGGAAGCAAATAATAGTTACCGGCTCACGTATAAACACTTCCAATACACTCACCACGGACCATTCCACCTCGTTGATATCATTGGTCATGCGAGAAATAAGGTCACCTTTTCTTTCTTCTGTGAAAAAGCTAATGGGTAATGACAGTGTTTTAGAGAAAAGGTCGTTCCGCAATCTGCGGAGAACTGCATTGCGTATAGGGTTGAGAATATATATAGCAATATAAAGAAAAAGGTTTTTCAGGAAAATGAAAATAACTACGGTTATACATACATAGGCCAGTGCGGTTAACTTTCCATCTTGTGCTATGACACTTTGAATTTGTGTGTTAATGAAACCAAAGATACTTGACGCGGAAGTATGGGTTTGTTGTTGGCCCTCGTTGAATAAAACCTGCAAAACAGGGCCAAGCATAGTAAGTGCCAGCAGCGAAAAGACTACGGCCAATATTGATGAAATTGAATAAAGTGCAATTTGCGCTTTATAGTCTTTCATATAATGTAAGATCCCTGAGAATTTCTTCATGCCGTATTATTCAATTGTATAAGAAACGGTACCGTCCTTTTCGTCTTTCAGCAATACGCCTGCTTCAGCCAGTTTATTCCGTATCTGGTCTGATGTTGCAAAGTCTTTCCTTGTTTTCGAATCCTTTCTGATTTCGATGAGCAAGGACAATACCTGGTCAAGTTTATTGGTCTGCTGCTCCTGCATGGCTTTAAGGCCAAGAATGTCCTCAAGGAAGACTTTAAAGGTTTCGTTCAACAACCCGTGCGTTCTTGCTGAAATAGCGTTTCTAAGGATTTGACCGCCTTTAATACCATTAATTACAGGGGCCAGTTCAAAAAGATTGGCAATAACTTTTGCTGTATTAAAGTCATCGCACATGAAATCTTCGCATTCCCTGCACCAAGTGATAACTCTATTTTCCAGATCAGCATCAATCGCCTCAGTATCACTTGGTGCAACTAATTTTTGCAAAACCTCATAGGCCTCCCAAAGGCGGCGTAAAGCTTTTTCGGATGCCTGTAAAGCCTCGTTCGAAAAATCAAGTGTGCTGCGGTAATGTGTTTGCAGAATATAGAAACGTACCACCATTGGGTGATAAGCCTGCTCCAAAATGGGGTGATTACCGCTAAACAATTCGGAGAGTTTTATAACATTGTTATAGCTCTTCCCCATTTTTTTGCCATTAATGGTTATCATGTTATTGTGCATCCAGTAATGTACAGGCGGGTGACCATGTGCTATAGTGGATTGAGCAATTTCAGATTCGTGGTGAGGAAAGAGCAGGTCCATGCCGCCACCATGAATGTCAAAAGTCTCACCAAGATATTTGCTGCTCATAGCGGAACACTCGATATGCCATCCGGGAAAACCTTCTCCCCATGGGCTTTTCCATCGCATAATATGCTCTGGAGGCGCATTTTTCCAAAGTGCAAAATCGGCAGAGTCACGTTTTTCCTGCTGTCCTTCCAGTTCGCGTGTATTTTCGAGCAAGTCATCTAATATACGGCCTGACAATTTGCCGTAAGGATATTGCGACGCATATTTTTTGACATCAAAATAAACAGAGCAGTTCACTTCATAAGCATAGCCTTTCTTAATGATATCTTCTATCATGTTTATCTGCTCTATAATGTGTCCGGTAGCAGTAGGCTCTATACTCGGTTCCTCGCAATTAAAAAGCCTCATGCCTAAATGGAAGAGACTGGTGTATTTATGCACCATCTCCATAGGTTCCATTTTCTCAAGTTGTGCTTTCACACTTACTTTATCTATTGCTTCGCGGCCTTCTTCTTCAAAGTGTCCGGCATCAGTAATATTGCGCACATAACGCAGCTTATATCCCAAATGCTTCAGGTATCGGTTCACTACATCGAATGTGATGTAAGGACGTGCATGGCCCATGTGCGATTCTCCCGAAACAGTGGGTCCGCATACATACAAACCTACGTGGCCAGGTGTAATGGGCTCGAATTTTTCCTTCTGTCGGGTATAAGAATTATAAAGATATAAATCAGACATATATAAATGTAAAAGGCAAAAATACGCTTCTTAATAGTTATAGAGTTGTGAAGTTTGGAATTTTATGCCAAAAGACTATTCTCTAAATGACCATACTTTAATATTATCCATTAACAAGGCTTTATTGCTGCCGGAATTGTCAAGTTCCACACCAACGCTATCAAAATCGCCGATGGGTACTTTTATGTCAAAATAAATGTCTTTTGTTTCTCCGTTCTCAAGGAAACGATGCACCCTGATCCCATAAGCTTTGATAGTATTTCCTTTATCCCGGAAAAAAATATTAAACCGCGGCATACTCCATGTTTCAGATTCCTTAACAGTGCATCGGAAACTCGCCTGCCCTCTTATCCATTCTGCATCATGCGAAGAATAAGAGAAAGCATATTTTTCCGAATGCTGGTGATCTTTATCCAGGCAGACAGACTTTTTGCCTTCTATTGCCGGCACGGGGCAATAAAGGCCTGTGTCGTGCTCCAGATCATTTGTATATAAAAGTTTCATTGCTTTGGGTGTACCTTCAAAAAGTTCGCGGGTATCTCTTAATTTGATCGTTTCCGGAGGTACAGACCACCTGCCAACAACTCTTAAGAAATATTCTTTTGTCATACTATCAAAATCATACATCGAACCCTTATGATAGTGGTAAGTTATCCAGATATTAAAGTAAAGAAACAAGATGAAGAACGGCGCAAATATCCATTTCAGTTTTCTGCTGTGTATGGTGGCATCAACAAGCGACGCAAACGGAAACATTAAAACCGGGTAGCTTTGTATCATAGCTCTACCCCCATACCACCATATATCCCAGGCACTGACAATATAATAGTTGAGCAGAAAGAAAATGAGAATAGCCACTTTATTCTGCCCTTTTTTTATAAATGGAATGATGCCGATAAAAGCAAAAAATAACATTGGGGCGTATATCAGCCAGCCGCTGTGAAAACTCAATGTGTAATTAAATATGTTCTGAAACAGCCATGAAAATCCCTGGTCCTGGTAACTATATACTAGCCAATGCCCGGAAACATATTTCCAGTAGATAAGCTGTATGGAAATTACGAAAAAAGCGCAAACCACTGTGAGTAAAATTTTCCCTATTTGTATGGAAAGAAAAGAAATTCTTTGCTTAATGGCTGCTATGGAAAGGCTTTCCAAGCCCCATAACAAGGGTATCAGGCAGGATATTATTTCTGTAGGGCGCGTGAGGACAGCAAGGCCAATAAGCAAACCGATCCTTACAGCATATTTATAACTCGGCCGTTTGTAAAAATTAATGGTATTGAGGATAATGAAGACGTAAACTGTAAATAACCAGCAATGAGACATGCCGCAACCTACCGCACCATAATTCAGAAAGTTGCTACCGAAAACCAACGCAAACAAAACAACGGCTACCACAGTATCACTATAAAAGAGCAGCAATAATTTTCTTAAATACCATAACCCCAACAATGCAATTAGTAAGCCTCCGGTTTGTATTGCAAACTCGTAGGGCTCGGAGAAACCATCTTCGGGAAAACCTAATGGCCCCGCAAGTAAATTGGCAACAGTAAAAAATGGCAGGTACATAAGTGCCATACCCGAAGAATATTTTAATACATAATTGCCATTTTCTGCCCGGAAGCCTGGAAATGCGGGGGTATTTCCATACTTATTTAGAATACTGTCGCTGAAAGATTGATGCCTTACATCTCTATATATGAAGACCGAAGGCAGGTACCAATAATATCCTGCTACATCCCATGCTATAGCTGCTTCTGTACCTTTATTTTTCCATGCAGGATAAAAAACAAAAGATGCATAGAACATCAAAGCCACGCATAAGGCATAGGTAATTTTAGAAAGCATATATTTATGTGTGCAAAATTTAGAAAGCCTCTACCTGGTTGCGCAGCAAATCTTCAAACTGATCCCTTTTCCTTATCAGTAAGGGTTTGCCATCTTTCACCATTATTTCCACAGGTTTTAAACGGGAGTTAAAATTACTGCTCATCTCAAAGCCATACGCACCTGCATTATGAAAGACCAGGTAGTCGCCTTCGCGCACATCATTCAAAACACGGTCCCAGGCAAAAGTGTCCGTTTCACAAATATTGCCTACTACCGTATAAATACGTTCGGCACCCTGCGGATTTGAAATGTTAGTGATCTTATGATAAGAATCATAAAACATGGGGCGAATAAGATGGTTAAACCCGGAATTCACGCCAACAAAAACAGTAGCAGTAGTTTGTTTTACAACATTTGCTTTCACTACAAAATAGCCACATTCACTCACCAGGTATTTACCAGGCTCAAACCATATCTCAAGTGTACGGTCATACTCGGCTTCAAATTCTTTGATAGCATGTGTAAGCTTTGCGCCGAGTGATACTATATCTGTTTCATGCTCATCATCTTTATAAGGCACTTTAAAACCCGAACCCAGATCGATAAATTCCAGGTCTGGGAAATTTCTTACATACTCAAACATAACATCAAGTGCCTGCAAAAAAACATTCACATCTTTAATTTCACTGCCCGTGTGCATGTGCAGGCCGCGTACATGCAGGTTTGTTTTTTTAACGATACGCTCTATATGCCGCATCTGGTGGATAGAGATGCCGAATTTGCTGTCTATATGCCCGGTGGATATTTTGTAATTTCCGCCCGCCTCTATATGCGGATTGATGCGGATACAAACAGGAAAAGTATTACCGAATTTATTACCAAATTGTTCAAGAATCGAGATGTTGTCAATATTAATAATCACGCCTAAGGCCTGCGCCTCCAGTATTTCATTAAAATCAACGCAATTTGGTGTGAATAAAATATTTTTCTTGTCAAAGCCTGCATGAATAGCCAGTTTCACTTCATTGATGCTTACACAATCAACAGAAGCACCAAGGCTCTTCACGTACTTTAGTATATTTATATTGGTAAGCGCTTTACAGGCATAAAATATTTTTGTAGGATGCCCTTTAAATGCGTCCTTCAGCTTATTATATTGTTGTTCTATTTTTTCGGCATGGTATATATATACCGGTGTACCGAATTCATTTGCAATAGCGATCAATTGTTCATTTGAAAGAGGAGTGTAATTCATGCTGCGAAAATAAGTCCATTTTCAATTTATTTTCCCCTCTTTTATTTCATTTACAACAATTGGATCAAGCAAGGTAGTCGTATCCCCAAGGTTGGTAGTCTCCCCTTCTGCTATTTTACGTAAGATACGGCGCATAATTTTGCCGCTTCTGGTTTTGGGCAGGCCGTTTACAAATTGTATTTTATCCGGCCGGGCTATGGGCCCTATGATGCGGCTTACGGTTGCAGCGATATCTTTCCTGGTCAAATCAGGATCGTGAAGGGTATTATCAAAAATTACGTAGGCATAAATACCCTGCCCTTTAAGGTCGTGAGGATAGCCTACCACCGCGCTTTCTACAACACCAGTGTGCATATTAATAGCATTTTCCACTTCTGCAGTACCTATCCGGTGGCCGCTCACATTCAGCACATCGTCCACGCGACCGGTTATGCGGTAATTGCCATCTTCATCGCGCAGGCAACCATCGCCTGTAAAATATAGATTTGGATAGGCAGCGAAATAGTTCAAACGGCAGCGTTCATGATCGCCGTATGTAGTACGGATAATAGATGGCCAGGGAAATTTAATGCAGAGATTGCCGCTCACACCATTGCCTTCAATTTCATTACCTTTTTCATCAACCAATACAGGCTGTATGCCCGGCAGCGGAAGCGTGGCATGGGCCGGTTTTGAAGGAGTTACGCCGGCAAGATTGGATATCATAATACCACCGGTTTCAGTTTGCCACCAGGTATCAACAATGGGGCAATGTTTTTTACCAATATGCTCATCATACCAGTGCCAGGCTTCTTCATTTATTGGTTCGCCTACCGTACCTAATACTTTAAGTGTGCTAAGGTCTTTGTCTTTTAATGGTTCAAGACCATTTGCCATCAGGCTTCGGATGGCCGTAGGTGCAGTATAGAAGGAATTTACCTTGTGCTTATCAATAATATCCCAAAATCTGCCTGCATCCGGCCATGTAGGGATTCCCTCAAACATTAAGGAGGTGGCCCCGGCGCATAAAGGCCCATAAATTATATAACTATGCCCTGTTATCCAGCCAATGTCTGCCGTGCAGAAGAAAATATCGCCCGGCTGGTATTGAAAGACGTTTACAAAAGAATAGGTAGCATAAACCATATATCCACCGCAGGTGTGGACTACGCCTTTTGGCTTACCGGTAGAACCTGAAGTATACAAAATGAATAAAACATCCTCTGCATCCATTTCTTCGGCAACAAATACGGGATTACCCATTTGCTCAACTATCTCAATCTCATCTGCCCACCATACATCTCGCCCTTTTATCATGCTTACAGCAGTTCCGGTTCGCTGCAATACAATCACTTTTTTTACAAATGGGCACGATACCAACGCATCATCAATAATATTCTTAAGAGGAATATCTTTAGCGCCACGATAAGCTCCATCGCAGGTAATAATATATTCTACCTGTGCATCCTGCAGGCGGTCTGTAATGCTGTTTGCGCTAAATCCTCCAAATATCACAGAATGTATAGCACCAATGCGTGCGCATGCAAGAATGGCAATAGGCAGTTCGGGAACCATCCCCATATATACACAAACCCTATCGCCTTTTTTTACCCCATTATTTCTGAGTACGTTGGCAAATTGGTTAACCTTAAAATATAATTCGCTATACGTAATTACTCTGTGATCCTCTGATGGATTATTAGGTTCCCAAATTAATGCAGGCTGATCTGCTTTGTCTTTTAAATGCCGGTCGATACAATTTTCAGTAATATTAAGTTTCCCATTTAAAAACCATTTAATGTTTGGTTCTCTAAAATTCCATTCTAAAACCTTATCCCATGTCTTTCTCCATGAAAAATTTGCAGCTATGGAGTCCCAGAATGTTTCCGGCTCACGTATACTTTGTTCATATACGTGGGTATATTCATCTAATGATCTTATTTGAAATGAAAAAGGCATACACAATAATTAATACTAATAGATAGAATGAAAATATAAAAAATATAAAATTAACCAAACGAAAAAACAATAAAGTAAGTCTATATAATAGAATGCCCATTTACAAAAGCTTTAACTTATGTCAAAATTGTTTATCTTAGTTGTCTTAACATTTTAAATGCGCCCTATAAACATGTTAAATATACGGAATTTATCTTTTACCCTTTTCTTTCTCATTCTTGCTTTTTCATCGCAAGGGCAAGTATCTGCGAGCTTTACAGCAAGTCCAACTTCAGGATGCGCCCCACTAATCGTAAATTTTACTAACAACTCTACCGGCGCCACTTCTTATTCCTGGAATTTTGGTAATCTCGCACCGCTCTCTGCTTTAACCAGCCCTGGTACAAGCTATATAAACCCGGGTACCTATACTGTTACGCTTACTGCTATGAATGGCAGTGCAAGCAGCACTAAAACAATGCAGATAGTGGTACATCCTTTGCCTACAGTTAGTTTTATAGCTAATGATACAGCGGTATGCCCCGGTGTGCCTGTTACTTTTCTCAGCACTTCTAACTCAAATGCACCCGGAACCTCTAACTATTATTGGGATTTTGGAGATGGTTATTCATCAACCAGCTCCAATCCAACACACACCTTTCCGGGAACAGGCTATTATAATATTTCCCTGACAGTTACCAATAGTTACGGTTGCGTCAGTTCGCTTGCACAGAACGCATTTATCCATGTTTTTACCGCACCTGTTGCTGCTTTTAGTGTCAGTAACAATTATTTCTGCAAGCCTCCTGCAGCAGTTGTCTTCACAAACAACTCTACCGGTAACCCAACACTTACAAGCCAATGGTTTTGGGGAAACGGGAACAGTCTCATCAGCAGCAGCCCTACTTATACTTACAATTCATCGGGCAGTTATAATGTTAAACTAATAGTTACCGATGGAAATGGATGTAAAGACAGCACAACACAATTTGGGGTTGTGTATGTAGGTAACCTTAGTGCCGCTTTCACGGGCCCGACAGTTGCATGCATCTACTCTACCGTTACTTTTGTAAACACATCAAATAACCTGGGTGCAAACAGCTATTGGGACTTTGGCGATGGCAGTGGCGTTTCCTTAACTCCCAATGGAGTACACTCTTATTCAAGTTCAGGCACATTTAATGTGAGACTAATTATTTATGACGGCCATTGTTACGATACTGTAATACATCCGATCACCATAAACCCTGAACCGGTAAGCAGCTTTACATCTACCCCTATACATCCCTGCCCCGCACCGCAGGTGATACAATTCAACAGCACTGCCCCCCCCGGGTGCAACTTACCAATGGGACTTCGGCGATGGATCAGCTGGCCTCACATCTGCTAACCCAAACCATACTTACCAGGACGATTCTTTCTATACTGTTAATATGGTTGTGACCAATACAAATGGTTGCAAAGATACAGTGACAAATACGGTGAAGATCTATAGCCTATTCGGGAATTTGTCAACCACGCCTGATACACCAGCCGGCTGCATTCCACTATCTGTTACTTTTAAGGATAATGCCCAGAGTAATACTCCTTATCCACAGGCACCCCCATTCACATACCCTTATCCGGTAACAAACTATTCATGGAATTTCGGCGATGGGTCAGCTGTACTAAACACGGCTACCTCTCCGGTAAGCCATACTTATACTACCTTGGGGTCTTTTCACATGACCGTTACGATGACAACCGCTAACGGTTGCAGTTGGACAGATAGTGTAATTGTTTGGACAGGTAGTCCACCTATAATCGATTCATTTTCAATTTCGCCTACCCATATTTGTAATAAAGGCACTGTAGATTATGTTATTCATGCTCACGGGAATCTGCCATTTGAATATGTATATTATTATCCTACTCCTGCAGTTAACCCTGACAGCAGTATCACAACAGACTCGACTTTTACATATCAGTATGATACCCCCGGTGTATTTCACCCTTACATAGCAGTTTATAACCATGGTTGCAGGGACACTAATACATATTTCAATATAACGGTATATGTGGATTCTCCTAAAGCAGAGTTCACCGGAGGCTCAACATGCGATTCGCCTCTTAGTGTTCATTTTAATAATACATCTATAGGTGCGGATTCCGTACGATGGTTTTTTGGAGATGGTACAAGCAGCAACCAGACGAGCCCTGAACATTTATATGCCAGCCCAAGTCTATGGTCTATAGAATTGATCGCTTATAATATTAAATCGGGCTGCAAGGATACATTTTCCAACTCTATACAACTTGTCAATTTACAACCATCATTTACAGCTAACGATACTGCAATTTGCAGAGATGGTATAGTTACATTTACGCCTGTATTACCAGTTCCCGGAGGTCCAGGTCCTTTATTTTTTAATTGGTATGTTGATGGTGCATATGTGGCCCAACCCGTCATTTTTACTGATACTTTTCATTTTGTTGGTTATCATACAATAAAATTGGAAACTGTTGATATCTATAACTGTATTGATTCTTTTGTAAAAACCAATTATATAGTCGTAGCGAAACCTGTTGATAGCTTCTATGCGATTCCTCTGCAAGGTTGCCGCCCCTTATTGGTGGATTTCATTGACAGCAGTAAAGATGTTCCGGGGACCTATATTGTAAGTCGTTATTGGAATTTCGGAGATAATACATCCGGAACTACAATTGGGCCCGATACTTCACATTTATATACTGTTACGGGATCTTATAATATAGAATCAATTGTAACAGACAATATCGGCTGTAAAGACACCCTGACTAACTTTTCTTATATTAACGTGCATCATCCTGTGCCTTCTTTTACAGTAAGTAATTTGTTCCCTTGCCCAGGAAGCAATGTAGCATTTACAAATACCAGTTCTGGCAATGTTACAAATGCTTATTGGTCGTTTGGCAACGGAGATACATCCACAGCCATATCGCCGACTTATATCTACCAGGATACGGGGACTTACACTATAAAATTAGTTGTATGGGATGCTCTTGGTTGTAAAGACAGCATTTCGCAAGTTGCCTATTTACATGTTACAAAACCACACGCATCTTTTACCGTTAGCGACACCACTGGTATCTGCATACCTCTGGTTGCACAATTTACAAATACTTCCATTGGATCGGTCAGCAATTCCTGGGACTTAGGGAATGGCAACTCCTCACTTGCCCCCAACCCTTCGGGTTCTTACTCCATACCGGGTGCATACATTGTCCAGCTTATCGTTACTAATTCTCATGGCTGTATGGATACTGCTATAAAACATGTCAGTCTGTACGGCTATGCAGGCTCATTCTCTTATTCTCCATTAATAGGTTGCAAACCACTGCTTGTAAATTTCACAGCAAATGTTGTCAACATTCCCCAAATATTTTGGGACTTTAGTGATGGAACGGTAAGCGGCCCTGATACAGCACTCACGATATCTCATACCTATTTAACTGCGGGTGCATACCTGCCAAAATTGATTTTAAAAGACAGCAGCGGCTGCACAGCTTCCAGTTTTGGTATCGATACTATAAAAGTTGATGAAGTAAGGCCTGGTTTCAAAACCATTCCTTATCCTATCTGCGTTTATAATACAGTAACATTCCAGGATACTTCTCACAGCCTGTTTTCTACACTTACATCCTGGAAATGGACTTTTGATAACGGCCAAACCGGGAATGACAGCACTGTGCAACATTATTATGATAGCGCGGGTACATTTTCTGTATCGCTAATTGTAACAGACAATTTAACTTGTGTGGATACTTTGGTGGGAACAGTAACGGTAAACCCTCTGCCCATTATAAAAGCAAGTGGCGACACCGTTATATGCCTTGGCGATGCGGCGCATTTATACGCGACAGGTGCCGCATCTTATTTATGGAGTCCTGCGGGTACATTGAGCTGTACAAACTGCCAGTCACCTTCCGCAAACCCCACTGTAACTACCCAATACATTGTGACAGGAACGGATGCAAATGGCTGTGCCAATACAGATACTACCAATGTAGGTTTGAAAACACAAACAGTCAGTTACCCCGGTAATGACCAGGTGATATGTGAAGGGCAAAGTATACAGTTAATTGATTCTGCAGCCGATACTTATACCTGGTATCCTGCTACGGGGCTTAGTAATGACAAGATAGGAAACCCTCTTGCTTCGCCATCGGTTACAACAACCTATATGATAATTGCATTGCAGGGCAGTTGTTTTCCTGACACCAATTACATTACAGTTCTCGTACACCCTAAACCAAAAGTAAATGCGGGGAGTAATGTAACGATCATTGAAAATACCAGTACTACTTTGCAGGCTTCCGGCTCCAACATCAAGACGTTTGTTTGGTCGCCACTTTATGGCTTGAGTTGTGACAGTTGTTCTGACCCGACCGTCAATATCCAAAAAACAACAATATACAATGTCACTGCCTTTTCTGCTTATGGATGTGAGGACTCTGATAAAGTAACAGTAACAGTAGTATGCGATAAAGGGCAAGTGTTCATCCCTAATTCTTTTACTCCCAACGGTGATGGTGAAAATGACATTTTCTATCCAAGGGGTGTGGGCATTAATAAGGTAATATCTTTCAGGATATACAACCGTTGGGGAGAATTGATATTTGAGAGAAAAAATATAGATTTGAATGATGCAAGCAATGGCTGGGACGGCAGCTACAATGGCGCGAAGCCAAGACCTGATGTATATGTGTACAATGTAGATGCATTATGCGAATCAGGTGAAGAATTAAACTGGAAGGGAGATGTCACTATCATACGCTAAACTTTATAAAAAATTAATGATGAAAAAGAAATCAGTATTGGGGTTTATTTTAGCAGGCGTTTTTTTTGCAGCGTCTCCATGCAGCCTTTTTGCACAGGCAGATATTCATTTTTCTCAATTTTATGAAACATCTATATTACGCAATCCTGCCCTAACAGGGGTTTTTGCGGAAGATTATAAAATATCCGCCATCAACCGAAATCAATGGAGCAGCATAAGCAACCCTTTTGTAACAACCCAGGTAAACGCAGAAACGCATATACACGTGACACAGGAAGCAGAGGACTTTTTCAGTTTTGGCGTATTAGCTTATTATGACCAGGCCGGAAGCATAGACCGCAAAATATTATGTGTGTACCCAGCAGTCAACTATAATAAGTCTCTTGAAGATGAGCACAATTCATTCTTATCAGTAGGTTTTACAGGTGGTTACATGCAATATAGTTTTGACCCTTCGAAAGCGACATTTAATAACCAGTACCAGAATAATGTTTTTAATCCATCAAATCCAACAGGCGAAAATTTGCCAAACCCGAAATTAGGTTTGTGGGATCTGGGTGCAGGTGTCAATTTTAATAGCAGCATGGGGCAGTCAAACGAAATGACGTATGTGTTTGGTGTTTCCGGTTACCATTTCACCCAACCCAAGAATTCTTATTATAATGACCCCGGCATTGTTATGGATATGAGATGGAATATAAACGGCGCCATCAATGGCATGTTAAATGAGGACATCGCTTTCCAGATACAAGCAAACTATGCGGTGCAAGGCACATTCAATGAGATCATCGGGGGCGGAATGATAGGATGGAATAGAAGCACTGAAGGGGATATACCCATGTTTTCAATATTCGGCGGACTTTTTTACCGATACCAGGATGCTATTATACCCACTATAAAATTAAGGTATAAAGATTATGCTTTTGGTGTGAGTTATGATGTAAATGTATCCACTCTAAAAGCTGCAACAAGTATGCGCGGCGGTTACGAAATATCGATAGCTAAAACTGGTTTGTTTCATGAAGTAGATGGGCCAGCAAAAAAAGTGCTCTGTTCTAATTTTTATTAATCCTATTTGTTTCAATTATTTAGTATAAATAATTAAATGTATCTTCTTCTAAATAGAAGGATTCCGCCTTTATTCAAACTAAACGGGACTTTAACAGACTTTATTAATCTTGCCATTTAGCTATCAGCAGAACGTATTTTTAGGCTTTCGTTTTTATATTAAATTTTGTTACCTTGTTAATTAAGACATAACAAAATTATTGCACGTAGTGCCTGCAAATAAAAAAATAATACTCGCAATATGTTTTCTATTAAGCTCTTTTTACGTGAAGGGGCAATTAAGTGCTGGTTTTACTGCAAGCCCAACATCGGGCTGCCCGCCGCAAATTGTTAATTTCACAAA
>Ga0206970_10071_pt1 | contig 28838 bp, 25 predicted proteins | sample Alteio_BWOrgHeat_88_FD_152964 | JGI IMG/M metagenome (GOLD analysis project Ga0206970, IMG submission 152964) | Enriched cells from forest soil in Barre Woods Harvard Forest LTER site, Petersham, Massachusetts, United States -... | ecosystem: Environmental > Terrestrial > Soil > Temperate forest >... | reverse complement strand
CGGTTCCTCGATTAAAAACACGTCGCGCGCCCCGGCGTTTTCGGCGGCTTCCTGGATGGCGCGGCGCTCGACCGGCGTCGAGCCGGACGGCACGCAGATGATGATCAGCGGCCTCGGGCGGAAGAAGCTGTTCTTGGCGTGGACGCGGTGGATGAAATGCTTGATCATCTCCTCGGCCGACTGGAAATCGGCGATGACGCCGTCTTTCAGCGGGCGCTTGGCATCGATCTTGGCCGGGGTGCGTCCAAGCATCAACTTGGCCTCGTTGCCGAACGCGAACGGCACCATAACGCCGTGCTCGTCTTTCATCGCCACCACCGACGGCTCGTTGAGCACGATGCCGCGGCCACTGACATACACCAGCGTGTTGGCCGTGCCCAGGTCGATGGCCATGTCGGCGGAAGCCATTCCGAAGAGTTTATGGAACATGAAAATCCTTCATTCCCACCCCATCATGGCGCGGGTAGCATTGGTTGTAACCTAAATCGGGGTGAAATCTAGCAGAAAAAAGTTAAGCGAGGGTAAAGTAAATCAGCCCGGCGTTCCGTGGCCGCTATCCTGCCCGCCGCCAATGATGCCGAGGAGCTTGTGGAGCTAATTTGAATGAATTTCTTACAACTTTCAGTGTTTATACATGACGCCCATTGCCTTCAAGGGCTTTTTTTGCCTCCGCTTCGGCGCTCCTGCCGCGCTGCTTTCGCCGCAATCTTCAGTGCATCTTCCAGCGGTGAGCGAAATTTAGTTACCCATTCCTGTAGTTCGGGATAGCCATTATCGGCCAAAGATTTTGTTTCAACCATCAGGAGTTTTTCCAAATGATATTCTGCATCCATGCCGGAAGCAAATATCCCACTCGGGCCGGCTATTTTTTTTAAAGCAGCAGTAGCGTCAAACAAACGGTTCTTCAAATGCAAGTTAGCCTCTTCTTTTTCGTAATCTGCCACATCCTTGAGCTCTCCTCCTCCTATCCTCCAGTATTTTTCTTCCATCTCGTAGTATTTTTTTTCATAGGCTTCCGCAATCTGTGCAGCGTTGACCCGAAGTGCATCGGGGAACGAGAATGACAGGGGGCGTTTCTCGGTACTCATTTCCTGGTTCTTGACACGGCGTGCTTTTCGTATGAATTGCCTGATCTCATGCGATTCATGAATGAAATCACGCAATGCCCGCGTTTCTTCCGGACAACAGCCGCAATCCAACAGGCTTTCGGATAAGTCGAGCAATTGCTCGAGGGTTTTATTGACGCCATAATGCCCAAACGTCAGCCATTCGTCATTATTGGTGGCGATTCCTCGTAACATGTCACGCAGGGAAATAGCCATAGAAGGCAGTAATCCACTTAAATCAATGGGGCCTTCTTCCCTGGATTGCGCTTCATGTTCCCTCACAGCAGCCACAATAACCGGGATAATCTTATCATTAAGTATGTTAATATGGCGCGCTGCTTCCTGACGGAACTCGTTGCTGAATTCCGCGCGCATCATCCTGCTTTCGGCAACAATGTCTCCCGTGCCTGCATCCGCTGCAGCTTGCACAGCGCGTTGATATAGGCCAGCGCCGAGGCGACCAGCGTGTCGATGTTGCTGCCGGTGCCGTTGACGATTCGGCCCTGCGGCGTTTCCAAACGCACGTTGACTTCGGCCTGGGCGTCGGTGCCCTGCGTGATGGCGCTGACCTGATACAGCTTCAAGCTGGCGGCATGCGGGACGAGGGCAGCGATGGCGTTAAACGTTGCATCGATCGGGCCGTTGCCCTCGACCGTGGCGCGGCGGATTTCGCCGTCGACGCGTAGAGAGAGCATCGCCGTCTGCGGGCCGATAGTGCCGCAGGTGATATGCAGCGATTCGAGCTGGATGGCGTCCTCGCGCCGCGACTCGGTATCGAGCAGGGCGACGATGTCCTCGTCGTAAATGTCCTTCTTCTTGTCAGCCAAATCCTTGAAGCGGTGGAACGCCTCCTCGAAGGCGTTGTCGCCGATTTCCATGCCCAGCTCGTTGAGCCGCTCGCGGAAGGCGTGGCGTCCCGAATGCTTGCCCAGCACCAGGTTCGACTTGGTCAGCCCCACCGATTCGGGTGTCATGATCTCATAGGTCCCGGCATGCTTGAGCATGCCGTCCTGGTGGATGCCGGACTCATGCGCAAAGGCATTGGCGCCGACGATGGCCTTGTTGACCTGCACCATGGCGCCGGTGATGTTCTGCACCAGCCGCGAGATGCGGGTTAAGTGCGTGGCGTCGATATTGGTCGTATAGGGATACATATCGGCGCGGGTTTTGATGGCCATGACGACTTCTTCCAGCGCCGTATTGCCCGCACGCTCGCCGATGCCGTTGATGGTGCATTCGATCTGCCGCGCGCCGTTCCTGATGGCCGCCAGGCTGTTGGCGGTGGCCAAACCTAAATCGTTCTGGCAATGGGTGGAGAGGATGGCCTTATCGATGTTGGGCACGGTATTTTTGAGATAGGCGATAAGCGCGCCGTAATCGTCGGGCGTGGCATAGCCCACCGTGTCGGGGATGTTGACCGTGGTGGCTCCGGCTTTAATGGCCGTCTCCACCGCCTTGCACAGATAGTCGCGGTCGCTGCGCGTCGAATCCATCGCCGACCATTCGACATTGTCGGTGAAGGTGCGCGCCAGCGTCACCGTGCTCTTGATAATATCGAGCACTTCCTCGCGGCTGAGGCGGAACTGGTATTTCAGGTGAATGTCGCTGGTCGAAATGAAGGTGTGGATGCGCGATTGCTTGGCCGGTTTCAGCGCTTCGGCGGCGCGCTCGATGTCGCCCGGCTTGGCGCGCGCCAGCGAGCAGACGACGGCATTTTTTATGCGCTTGGCGATTTCATGTACCGAATCGAAATCGCCGTTGGAAGCCATAGCGAACCCGGCCTCGATGACGTCGACGCCCATGCCGTCGAGCGCCTCGGCCACCAGCAGTTTTTCCTCAAGGTTCATCGACATGCCCGGCGATTGCTCGCCGTCACGCAGCGTGGTGTCGAAGATGATGATGCGGTCGGTCATATGATCTATCAATACCATCAATTCATTTTTTTCCGTGCTACAACTTTGCTTTCTTCTACAATTCCTCGTGCAATACATGATGCAATCGGCCCAGGCTTAACCAGAGCCTGTGTCATTGCCTCTAAATCGCCTTCTATTGGTCCATGCCAGCTATCCATTACAGCCACTTGGTCGCCATGTTCGCATCGTTTGCCAACAGCTATCACATAGCTTAAATTATGCTTTTTTGCGTGCGCAAGTACTACGTTTATAAAATCATCAAGCTCTTTTTTTTATCGCGTCCATAAATCCCCTTATACGTCATTCCCGCGAAGGCGTGAATCCAGTTCTTATCTTGTCATGCTGAACTTGTTTCAGCACCCACGTTTCAACATACACAGTCCGTTGAAACGTAGATCCCCGCCTTCGCGGGGATGACAGTTTTCTAAGCGGCAAAGCCACTAAGAAAACATGTCAATTCTTCGCTTTATCCACCAGCTTATTCTTCCCAATCCACGGCATCATGCCGCGGAGTTTCGCGCCGATGGCTTCGATGGGGTGTTCAGCAGAGAGACGACGCGACGCCTTGAAGCTCGGTTTCCCAGCCTTATTCTCCAGCATCCAGTCGCGGGCGAAACGGCCGGATTGGATGTCGGCGAGCACGCGCTTCATTTCCTTTTTGGTTTCTTCGGTGATGATGCGCGGGCCGGTTTTGTAATCGCCGTATTCGGCGGTGTTGCTGATGGAATAGCGCATGTTGGCGATGCCGCCCTCGTAGATCAAATCGACGATAAGTTTCACTTCGTGCAAACATTCGAAATAGGCCATTTCCGGCGCGTACCCGGCCTCAACCAGCGTTTCAAACCCGGCCTGGATCAGGTGCGTCAGCCCGCCGCACAACACGGCCTGCTCGCCGAACAGATCGGTTTCGCATTCTTCGCGAAACGTCGTCTCGATGATGCCGCTTCTGCCGCCGCCCAGCGCCGACGCATACGCCAGCGCCAAATCCAGCGCATTGCCCGAGGCGTTCTGATGCACGGCGACTAAACACGGCACGCCGCCGCCCTTCTGGTATTCGGCGCGCACGGTGTGGCCGGGGCCTTTGGGTGCGACCATCCACACATCCATGTCGGCGCGCGGCTCGATGAGCTGGAAATGGATGTTGAAGCCATGCGCGAACACCAGCGACGCGCCATGTTTCACATGCGGCGCGATGTCGGCCGCGTAAATTTCCGCCTGCAATTCGTCGGGCGTCAGCACCATAACGACATCGGCCCATTTGGCCGCTTCCGCCGGCGTTACCACCTCAAATTTCGCCGCTTTAGCCTTGGCCACAGAAATCGAATCGGGCCTGAGCGCCACGCGCACGTCCTTGATGCCTGAATCGCGCAGGTTCGCCGCATGGGCATGCCCCTGGCTGCCATAGCCGATGATGGCGACTTTTTTGTTTTTGATGAGATTTAAATCGGCATCTTGATCGTAATAAACGCGCATAATTTTTCCTTTCAGGTTATCAGGTAGTCGGGTGATCAGGTTATCGGGTTATAGTTTCTCTCTAAGCGCACGCTGTAGATTGCGCAACATTTTAAGGGTCTTATCCGCTAAATCTTCTATAGGCTCAATGTCAATAGCGGCAGCTAATTTTAAGCGTTTGGCAATATATAACTGCGTCTGTACTTCGGCTAGCGATGCAGAAGCGATGGAGAGGAATTGTAAATATTCTTTCAATGAATCCCGTGTGTGCCTTTCCGCGATATTGGAGGGTACGGAAACCGCAGCCCTGCGAAGCTGAGAAGTCAATCCATACATTTCTTCTCTGGGAAATTTGGCGGTAAGAAGGTAGACGCGTTCTACAAGCTCGATAGCTTGTTGCCAAACCAGCAAATCACGATAGTTTTTAACTTTAGGCAATCCATCGACCTTATCCCTGATTACCTGATTACCTGATTCCCCGATTCCCTGCATACTAAATCCCCTCTTTCCCTCTACTCATCGCCGCAACACCAGTCCTACATATTTCAATCAACCCCAACGGCCGCATCAGATCAATAAATTCGTCGATCTTCGCGTTCTCGCCGGTCAGCTCGAAGACGAAGGAGGCGGGCGTCAAATCGACGACGCGGGCGCGGAAGATGTCAGCCACCTGCAGCGCCTCGACACGATCGGTTCCGCCACCTGAAACCTTGATCAGCGCCAGCTCGCGCTCGACATGCGCCCCTTCGACGGTCAGGTCATGCACCTTGTACACCGGCACCATTTTTTCGAGCAGCTTTTTGATCTGCTCGACGACGTTTTCCGTGCCGCTAGTGACGATGGTGATGCGCGAATGTTTTTTATCGTGCTCGACCTCGGCCACCGTCAGGCTCTCGATATTATAGCCGCGCCCGGAGAAGAGGCCAATGACGCGCGCCAGCACGCCGAACTCGTTATCCACCAGCACCGCCAGCGTGTGCCGGCGGGTGGTGTGTTTTATCGTAGGGGTATCGTAGACGATGTCTTTCATGCGCCGCTATCCTGCTTAAAGGGCGCTTACTATATCGGTTTTTGCGAAATCGTCACCTTTAAAAAGCAGCGGTGCGTCATATTCCTTGGCCAGGGCGTAGGCGAAGCAGTCGCAGATATTCAACCCGGCGGGATGACGGCCTTTGCCATATCGCCGGTAGGCATCACGGGCAGTGTTCGCCTGCGCCGGATTGATTTCCGTAATGTCTGCGTCGAGATAAGTCAGCAATTGATCGTACTTATCACGATTGTCACGCCCGCGCTTGGAGTCGTACACTACTGCGGTTTCCACATAATTAACGCCGGAAATGAGAAACCCGCCCGACTCTTCCATGCAGGCAAGCAGCGCCTTCCACCCCGGCTCTTGCAGCAACACCGCGATCAGCGCTGAGCTATCGACGGCGATCAATCGAATACCCCGTATTCATTGAACCCCATGATCTCATCGGGACTGCGCGGATCGAGAGTGGGAGCGGCATGAATTTTAGCCAGCAATCTCATGATTTCGGCGTGACGCGATTTTTTGCGGCGCGGCTTGCCGCTGCCCTTGCCCAGGTGCTTGGCCAGCGCATCGTGCACGGCGCGGGTAATGCTGGTACCATAGAGCCGCGCGCAACGCCGCGCCAGACGGTCAGTCGCCTCGTCCTTAATGGAAAAAGCCATAGGATGTATCCCCATTTTCTAGAATTCTAGAAAAGTATAGAATAGCGAAAGCCGGCTGTCAAGCACGATACCCGCCGGCGTATGCCGCTGCGCCTTGCTTTTGACCGTGGGGTATATCGTAGACGATGTTTTTCATTCGTCGCCTCGGCCTTTGCCCCCGGCTTTTCTTGCCTCGGCCTCGAATGCTAATTTAAGTTTTATTGCATTGGGATCATCAGGGCTTAATATAGTACCTGCAATTTCTATAGCTCTTGCCCACGCCGCTCGTGGAGTTTTTGCTTGTTGTACTGCCTTTTTTTCTGCAGCAATTGCTGCAACCAATAGTTCATAATGCTTCTCATCCAATCTGTACTTAGGATCACTTACGATTTGGTATCCTCTATCGGTTAAATTATATCTGGCCTTAATTTCCGCAACGCCTTTACCTGAAGGACGCGCAAGCAGTCCAGCTTCTAAGAGATGATTTAACTCCAACCTTAATTGGGTCTTTGTTTCCTCATTATCCTCCATAGGGTAAGGATTAACATAGCCCTTCTCATAACGACGAGGCTTTGAGGACGTCGGCGCTTTCATAATGAAATCGTTTTTCAATACGGGCAAAAATCCCTGCGGATTATACCTTCGTTTTAAGTCATTAAAAGTTTGGCTATAATTTATCCCTTTGCGACTACAACTGTTATCTGCGTATTTCAGAATGGCTACTTGCATTCTGGTAAGCTCAGGGAGCCGGTCTTTCTCAAGATCATCCATACATTTCATCCGATTTTTATAGTTACACCAAATCCTTGCTCTTGCTCTCCGCCTTTTCGTCCGGCCCCAGTACCAGTTCGTAATGCGCGGCGCCGGCGGGGATCATCGGGTAGACGTTTTCGTTCTGGTCGACCAGCATGTCGACGATGACCGGCCCTTTGATCGCCAGCATTTCCTGGATGGTTTTATCGACGTCGGCGATCTTGTCGCAGCGCAAGCCGGCCATGCCGTAAGCCTCGGCGAGCTTGACGAAATCGGGCAGGCTGTCCATGTAACTTTCGGAATAGCGCGAGCCGTGGAACATTTCCTGCCACTGCCGCACCATGCCCATATAGCGATTGTTGAGGATGAACACTTTCAGAGGCAGGCGGTATTGCATGATGGTTGAAAGCTCCTGGATGTTCATCATCAGGCTCGCTTCGCCGGTGACGCAGACGACGAGGTCGTCGGGATGGGCGATCTGCACGCCCATGGCGCTGGGCATGCCGTAGCCCATCGTGCCCAGGCCGCCGGAGGTCATCCAGTGGCCGGGCTTATCGAATTTGAGGAACTGCGCCGCCCACATCTGGTGCTGGCCGACGTCGGTCGTTACGTAAGCGGAATAACTTTTGGTAAGTTCATACAGCCGCTCCAGCGCGTATTGCGGCTTGATGATTTTGTCACCCTGCTTGTAGGAAAAACTTTTGCGCGCCCGCCAGCCCTCGATTTTCTGCCACCATTCGGCGAGGTCGGGCTTGGGCTTCTGCTGTTTCCACAGCCCGATCATTTGTTTGATCACATTCCCCGCATCGCCGACGACGGGCACATGCGCGTGCACATTCTTGTTGATCGAGCTGGGGTCGATATCGACATGGATTTTTTTCGAATGCTTGGAAAAGGCGTCGAGCCGGCCGGTGACGCGGTCGTCGAAGCGCGCGCCGATATTTATCATCACATCGCATTCGGCCATGCCCATGTTGGCTTCCAGGCTGCCGTGCATCCCCAGCATGCCGACGAATTGCGGATCGGTGCCGGGGAAGGAGCCCAACCCCATCAGCGTGTTGGTGATGGGGAATCCGGTCAGATGCACCAGCTCTTTCAGCACCGCGCAGGCCTCCAGCCCGGAATTGATGACGCCGCCGCCGACGTAGAAAATCGGCTGTTTCGCCGCCGCCATCAGGTGAACGGCTTTTTCGACCTGCTTCGGGTCGCCCTCGGTTTGCGGGCGGTAGGACGGGCGATTGACCGGCTGTTTTCCGGCATACTCACCTTTCATGTTCATGATATTCTTAGGCACGTCGACGACCACCGGCCCCGGCCGCCCGGTGCGCGCCACGTGGAACGCTTCGTGCATGATGCGCCCGAGATCGTCGGCGTTTTTCACCAGGTAATTATATTTGGTGCAGGAGCGGGTGATGCCGGTGGTGTCGGCTTCCTGGAAGGCGTCGCTGCCGATCAGATGCGTCGGCACCTGGCCGGTGATGCAGACCAGCGGGATCGAATCGAGCATGGCATCGGTAAGGCCGGTGACGGCATTGGTGGCGCCGGGGCCGGAAGTGACCAACACGACGCCGACCTTGCCGGTCGAGCGCGCATAGCCTTCCGCCGCGTGCGTCGCCGCCTGCTCGTGGCGCACGAGGATATGGCGCAAGCTATTCTGCTTGAACAGCGCGTCATACACCGGCAGCACCGCTCCGCCCGGATAGCCGAACACCACCTCGACGTCTTCGGCAACCAGCGCCTTGACGATGATTTCGGCGCCGAGAATTTCCGGCGCATGGGCTTTTTTCAGGCCAATGAAACTGACGCTTTTAAAATGATGCCCCGGCATCTGCTTCATACGTTGCCCTGATGGAATTAAAAGGGTATAAATCTAATGTTTTGGCCGGTTTCGGTCAATAGAATTCGGGTGATTGCCTATGGCGGATACAGGGAAACAGCGTCTGGAAGCGATTTTCAGGGCATTGCCCTGTGATTTTCCGCTGCGGGAAGCCCAGGGGCTGCCGATTACCTGCCCGGCGGACGGATCGGTTATCGCCTGCCTTGCGCCCGATACAAAGCAAAGCCTTGGCCATAAGATACAGCGCGCCCGTGCTGCGCAGCAGGCCTTTTGCCAGCTTAAACGCAGCCGGCGCGAGGCGTTGCTGGAAAAGCTTTCGATGGCGATACGAGAACATCGCGATTTATTGGCCGAATTGATTACGCTGGAAGCCGGGAAAACCGGCAAGGAAGCGCTGGCCGAGGCCGACGGCTCCGCCGATATTTTGCTCAAAACCATCAAGGATGCCGCTCTGCCGAAATTAAACGGTATGATACGTTGCAAGGAGCAGCCGCCGGCGGGCATCGTCGGGCTCATTACCTCGTTCAATTTTCCGCTGGTGGTTGCCAACTGGACCATCGCCCCGGCGCTGCTGGCCGGCAATGGCGTGGTGTGGAAACCGTCGGAAAAAACGCCGCTGGCGGCGCTGGCCTATAAGGCCGTTTTTGACAAAGCGGCGGCGGCGCATGGCGATTTATTGCAAGTCATTGTCGGTGGGCGCGATATCGGCGAGATGCTGGTGGCGCATGAAAATATCGATATGATCAGCGCCACCGGCAGCGTGGCGATGGGGCAGGGGATCAAGGCGGCGTTGGCGCAGAAAAAAAATAATGACATGCGCCCGATTCTCGAATTGGGCGGTAATAACGGCGTTATCATTTCGGATAAGATGTCTGAAAAGCATCTCGATTGGTCGTTGCAATCACTGCTCAATTCCTTTTTCGGCACGTCCGGCCAGCGCTGTACCAATACGCGCCGCCTGATCGTGCATCAAAACATGATTGACAACGCGGTGGAATTATTGAGGCAAAAAGTAGAGGCGTTTTTGGCGCGCGGAAGCAGCGCGTGGGAGGAATACGGCTACGGGCCGCTGATCGATGCGGATGCCTATAGCCGTTTCGAGCGAGCGAAAAAACGCGTAAGCGAAGAAGGCGGTGAAATATTATTCGGCAAGCGCCTGCTAAAAGAAACTCCCGCAGCCTATTATGTCGAACCGGCGCTCGCATTAATGCCTGCCCACACTGCGCTCATGCATGAGGAAACATTTGCGCCCATCCTGTTCATCGTGCCTTATGACGGCGGCATCGATGAGGCGATAGGGATGGTCAATGCGCCCGCCAACGCCGGATTGGTGAATGGCATTTACACGCAAAGCCAGGCGGAAGCCGACCGCTTCGCAGCAGCCAATGAGGCCGGCCATAGCGTCATCAATCCGCCCAGAGGCACCGGCACCCCGGCCTTCGGCATGGGCTTCGGCGGCAACAAGGACTCCGGCGAGGGAGAGATATTAAACGCCGCCGACCCGCTGCGGCCATTCACCCGCGAGGAGCGCTACCGCCGCATTGCGCAGAATAAAGAGATTGGGATGTTTTGATTAATGTCACCCTGCACTTGTTGCGGGGTCTGGCGCAATAGGATGGGGACCCCGCAATGAATGCGGGGTGACAATTTATTTTTCCTGCTTCCCGATAAACTCCACGATAATCGGCACGACGAATTCGCGGAATTTGCGGCCGTTGAAGATGCCGTAATGGCCGACGCCTTTCTGCAAGTGATGCTTGCGCATCGAGGCGGGCAGGTTTTTGCATAAATGTTGCGCCGCTTCGGTCTGGCCGACGCCGGAAATGTCGTCCAGCTCACCCTCCAGTGTCAGCAGCGCCGTTTTGGTGATGGCTTCGGGTTTGACTTTTTTGCCATCATAGACGAATTCGCCTTTGGGCAGCAGGAAGCGCTGGAACACCTGGTCGATGCAGTCGAGATAGAATTCGGCGGGCAGGTCGCATACCGACAGGTATTCGTCGTAGAATTTCTTATGGGCGCGGGCGCTGTCGCCGTCGCCTTCCACCAGGTGCTTGAACAGATCGACATGGGCGTTGATATGGCGGTCGGGATCGAGCGATATGAAGCTGGTCAGCTGCATGAAACCGGGATAGACGCGGCGCATGAACCCCGTATAGTTGAACGGCACGCGGGTGATCATGTGTGTTTCGAACCAGTGCAGCGGTTTTTCCATCGATAGTTTATTAACTTTGGTCGGGTTGACGCGGGCGTCGATCGGTCCGCCGATCAGCGTCATTGAGCGCGGCGCCGCTTTATCTTTGGCTGCGTTCATGACGGAGGCGGCGATCAGCACCGGCACTGACGGCTGACAGACCGCCATCAGATGCACGTCCGGCCCCAGCATCTGGGTGAATTCGATGACGTCGGTGATATAATCTTCGAGATGGAAGTCGCCATAGAGGAGGGAGACGTTGCGCGCATCGACCCAGTCGGTGATATAGACGTCGAGGAACGGCAGCAATGCCTCGACGGTGCCGCGCAACAGCGTCGCGTGGTGGCCGGACATCGGGGCGACCAGCAGCAGTTTTGGCTGCTGTTGTTTCATATTTTTTTCAAAATGGATCAGGCGGCAGAACGGCCTGGTATCGACAATCTCTTCCACTATCTCCACCTGTTTGCCGTCGACTTTGGTATGGGTAATGCCGAAATCGGGCTTGCCGTAGCGGTGGGTGACGCGCTCCAATAGCTCGGCGGCGGCGGCCATATGCCGCCCGAAGCCGGTATAGGAAAGCGGGCTGAGCGGGTTACTGTGAATCGCCTTGCCGGCGTTGGCCAGGATGTTGAGCGGGGCAAGCGCCGCGTAATGTATTTCATGCAGGCTGTAAAGCGGGCTGTTTTCGCGCATGTGGATCATGGTCAAATCTTTCTCTCGTGACAAAATGATTATAAACTCTATTGTACGGGCGAGTAAGTGAATAAAATATTAAGATTATGAAACCATATAAAGGATTACGGATAGCGCCAAAATTTCACATAAGATATTGAATAATAAACATATGAATGAAACAGAGTATCATCGTCTCGCCGATATTGCACTGGGAAAGCTTTACGATATCCTCGAAGAAGCCGATGCAAACGGCTCGCTCGACGCGGAATATCAGGATGGCATCGTTACCATCGGCTTGCCGTCGAATAAGCAGTATATCATAAGCAAGCATGTCATGAGTAGGGAATTATGGTTGTCGTCGCCGCTCAGCGGCGGGTTGCATTTCAGCTATGATGGCGAATGGAAATTGCCCGATGGCCGGACGCTGGCGGATATATTATGCGCTGAATTGAAAATGCTGGCGGGCATCGAGGTGTATTCCTGATGGCGTATGGCATCGCGGCGCTTCCTCTCCGTCCCAAAGGCGACATCAAGCGACTGAAACCCATGTTGCGCTATCTGCGCCCTTATCGCTGGCAAATCGCTGGCGCCGCCGTAGCGCTGATCTTTACCTCGTCGGCGGTGCTGGCGATGGGCGGGGCGTTGCGCTACATGGTCGATGAGGGGATAGGCAAAGGCAACGCGCATCTGCTCGATCATGCGTTTGCGCTGCTGATTGCCGTGACGCTGCTGCTGGCGGTCGCCTCGTATGCGCGCTTTTATTTCGTGTCGTGGATCGGCGAAAAAGTAGTGGCCGACATTCGCAACGACGTCTACCGTCATCTCGTCGCCATGCATATCGGTTTTTTCGAGACGACGCGCACCGGCGAATTATTGTCGCGCCTGACCACCGATACGACGCTGTTGCAAACGGTGATCGGCAGTTCGGTGTCGATCGCGGCGCGCAATATGCTGCTGCTGATCGGCGGCTTTATTTTATTGCTGATCACCAGCGCCGAATTGACCGGCTATGTCTTCCTGATGGTGCCGGTGGTGGTGGCGCCGATTATCCTGCTCGGGCGGCGGGTGCGCCATCTTGGCCGCGAAGCGCAGGGGCGGGTGGCCGATATCAGCGCCCATGCCGAGGAAAGCCTCAACGCCATCCGCACCGTGCAGTCCTTCACGCTTGAGCCTTATGAAACGCAGCGTTTCGCCTTCCATGTCGAGGCGGCGCTGCAGGCGGCGCTCGGGCGCATCCGCACGCGCGCTTTCCTGACGGCGCTGGTCATCATGCTGGTATTCGGCGCTATCGTCACCGTGCTCTGGGTCGGCGGCAAGGACGTGCTTTCGGCGCGGATTTCCGCCGGGGATTTATCGGCGTTCGTTTTTTATTCGGTCATCGTCGCCGGGGCGGTGGGCGCCATCAGCGAAGTGGTGGCCGACCTGCAGCGCGCCGCCGGTGCTGCTGACCGGCTGGGGGAACTGCTGGAGATGAAGGCGGAAATTGTGGATTCCTCCCCCCGTAGGGGGGAGGTTAGGAGGGGGGTGCAAGATGGTAAGCATGAGCAAGTAAGCCCCCACCCCAACCCTCCCTCTACGGGGGAGGGGGTTTCCTTCGACCACGTCTCCTTCGTTTATCCGACGCGTCCGGACAAACCGGCCATCCATGATTTCACGCTGGAGGTAGCCTCGGGGCAGACGATTGCGCTGGTCGGCCCGTCGGGGGCGGGAAAAACCACTATTTTCCAGCTATTGCTGCGTTTTTACGATCCGTCCGCCGGCATCATTCGCATCGATGGCGTGGATATAAAGCAATTGCCGCTGCCGCAATTGCGCGGGCTTATCGGCATCGTACCGCAGGACCCGGTAATTTTTTCAGGAACGGCGCGGGAAAATATACGGCTGGGCAATATTGCCGCCGGTGACGACGCTATCGTCGAAGCGGCCCGGGCGGCGTCGGCATTGGAATTTATCGAGACATTGCCGCAGGGGCTGGACACGCATCTCGGCGAGAAAGGCGTCCGGCTTTCCGGCGGCCAGCGTCAGCGCATCGCCATCGCCCGCGCCGTCATCCGCAATCCGCGGCTTCTATTGCTGGATGAAGCCACCAGTGCCCTTGATTCCGAAAACGAGCACATGATCCAGCAGGCGCTCATGCGCCTGATGCAGGGGCGCACGACGTTCGTCATCGCCCACCGCCTGTCGACCATTACCCGCGCCGACCGCATCGTGCTGATGAATGAGGGGGTTGTCAGCGCCATAGGTACGCACCGGGAGCTTCTGGCGCAGAGCGCGCTGTATGCGCGGCTGGCGGAGTTGCAATTCAAAAGCTGAGGGGCGCCGGGCGGCTGTTTTGGCATGACAATTGCAAGGAATTAAGCCAGAATCAATTGAGCCTGATGGGAGCCGCGCATGACCATCTATTCAGCGTTGAATGTCGGGGTAACGGCGTTGCAGGCGCAGAGCAACACCATCAACATCATCTCCCAAAACATCTCCAACACTGATACGGTCGGCTACAAGGAGGGGGTAGCGTATTTCGAAGACCTCCTGGCCAACGGTGTTCCCTCCATCACTACCCCCTCCGGCTATTTGCCCGGCGGCGTTACCGCCACCGACACGCAGCTCAACGACGTCCAGGGAGCGATTACGTCTACCACGTCCCCGACCGACATCGCCATTTCGGGCAGCGGCTTTTTCGCCGTCAGCCCGACGGCGACGGTCAGCGCCAGCGATATCGCCTATACCCGCGCCGGTTCTTTTACCCAGAATTCCGACGGTAATTTCGTCAATGCCGCCGGCTATTTTCTGCAAGGGTGGCAGCTCGACACCAGCGGGGCATTGCCCGCCGGGCTGAATGCGGCGAGCGTCGATGCCGCCACCGCCATCGCCGGCCTTACGACGGTCAACGTGCAAAAAGTGGACGCCGTTCCGGTGCCTACCAGCACCGTCTCGTTCCACGCCAATCTGCTGTCGTCGCAGGCCGTCTATGCTGGGCCGCCGGCCTACGATCCCGCCAACGGCGCCGCCAATATGGCTTCCGGCGCCGTCGCACCCCAATTCATCATGCCGGTCACGGCCATTGATAATACAGGGGCAACGCATACTCTTAATGTCGGAGTTCTCAAAACCGCTGCCAATAGCTGGGCGATTGAGATATATGCCAACCCTGCCACCGACGTGACGGCAAGCAACGGGCAGGTCGCTTCCGGAACGGTGACCTTCAACGGCGACGGCAGCCTGGCGAGCGTCAGCCCGTCTTTGACGCAGCCGGTCGCCGTCACCTGGACGGCTATGGGTACGGCCGCCAGCAGCATTACCTTCAACTGGGGAACGGCGGGAGCGCCTTTCGGCACGCCCGGCGCCGTCGCCATCGGCAGGACGGACGGATTGTCCCAGTTCGACAGCAGCTACAATGTCGGGAATATCCAGCAGAATGGCGTTCAGTCAGGCACGCTTACCGGCATAGCGATCTCTCCGGATGGCTTCGTCTCGGCCAGTTACAGCGACGGCAGCACGCGTAACCTCTATAAGATTCCACTGGCGGGATTTACCGATTCCGAACAGTTGCAGACCATCTCAGGCGACGTATTCACGCCGACAGCGGCTGCCGGCGACGCCACCTACTTCCAGCCCGGCACCGGCGCTGCCGGAAGGCTCGATCCCAGCGCCCTGGAATCCTCCAACGTCGATCTTGGCACCCAGCTTACCAATATGATCATCGCGCAAAGCGCCTATCAGGCCAATACCAAGCTCGTTTCCACCTCGGATAGCATGTTGCAGACCCTCGACCAGATGGTGGTGTAGGGCTAAAAACTATTTCGCTTCCACCTGTTCAATATAATGCTGGATATAGTCTTTTTGATAAGGCTTGGTCAGAAAGCCCATGGCGCCAAGCGTTTTGCAGCGCTTGACATAGGCACCATTATTCATGGCGCTTAACATCACGATACGGGCATGGGCATCGAACAAGCGTAATTTTTCCAGTACTTCAAACCCCGACAGGTCGGGAAGGCCGATATCCAGAAACACAATATCCGGACGGTGGCGTTGATAGATTTCCAACCCTTCGCTTCCGTGATGCGCCATAAGAATATGATACTGGCCGAAGGCCGCGCGGAATAAATCCGTACAAAATTTTTGGTCCTCAATAATCAGAATGGTGAAATTTTCTTTTTCCATTAACACAGTCCCTGTAAAAAGGTTTTCACTTGTTCGTATTCGGCGCGGATGGTTGCTACCATGGCCGCTTTGGTTTTTTCAGGATCGTGCTGCGCTTCCTGCGCGTTCTTGCATAATTCTCCCAATGTTTGCGCGCCAAGGTTGAGCGCGACGCCTTTCAAGGCATGCGCTTCCTTGCGCCATGCCTCGGCGTCTCCACTACTCGATTGCAGCGCTGCGATGCCTGCTTCAAAGGAAGAGAAGAATTCCTCGAATAAAGCCTTTTCCATCTCCTTGTCGCCGTCGATCATGTCACGGAGATTGGCTAAATCGACGGGTGCTTCCATTGGCAATCTCCTATGGTTTTATGTGCGTGCGCCGCGGAATTTCCGGACGGCTTCCATGATTTTCTGTTTGCTGTAAGGTTTTACGATAAATCCCTGCACTTTATTAGTGCGCGCCAGCGCCACATCCTTTTCATAATGGTTGGCCGTGACCATCACCACAAAACTTTCGGGATCATGCCGTTTTATAAGCGCCGCCACATCGTGACCATTGGCATCGGGCAATTCGATATCAAGAAAGGTGATGCACGGGATATGCTCTGCGTATAACGCCACCGCCTGTTCGGCAGTGGCCGCGCAATAACACTCATAGATCTTGTTTAGCATGCCCTTCAACAACGACCGCGAGAAATCCTGGTCTTCCACGATCAATATCGTTGGCACCTTGAGCGTACGGCGTTCGGCGGCATGTTTCTTTATGTGCCGAAGCTGGGCATCGGTAAAGGCGGGTTTCATGGGGTGATCGGCGCTATGCGCGTGTGGTTTCTTGCTATTGGCGGGGAAAGATTTTAATTTATCGCGCAGCGCTAGCCGTAAATCCTCTCCATGCGCATTGAAGTCGTAGTACGTATGCAGCGCTTCGTTTCCGGTGAGATGAAAATATGCATATAGTTGCTTGCACACATCGTCGAGCACCGACTTCTTTCCACCATTCCAGGCAATCGCCAGGTCGCCGTCATGGAAAAAATAAATCGCCGCTTTTTTATCCTGCAACAATGATCTGAAGATTAACAGTATTTCTTCTTCCTGCGGCTTTTGGTTCAATTTAGCACAACGAAAATAGAGCGCGCCGCGCAATGCATGGCGCTGATCGCTCTGCTCCACGGCGGAAAGCAGCGCCCGCTCGGCGTTCTTGTTGACAATATCAATAAGCATACAAAACTAATTATATCAGAAACTTGCTAATAACAAATTAACTTTTCTGCTATAGAACTGCTAAAGGCATTGGTTGCATTAAATTCTAATAAATGCAACCGAATAAACAGGAGGGCGTGATGCTCGAATCGTTCTTTATCACCGGAGATTTGCCTGCCAACGCCGAAAAGGGGACATATATTTTCCTTCTAGTGCTGGTATCGTATGCCATCGCTTCTTTCGGTTCCTATACCGGCCTTACACTGGCCACCCGGCTGTTCAACGCTCCCACTCTGCAGAAAAAACGCTTGCTGCATTGGGCGGGAGCGTTTGCGCTGGGCAGCGGTATCTGGTCGATGCATTTCATCGGCATGCTGGCTTATAGAATGCGGATGGAAGTGCATTATGCTCCGTGGCTGACCGCCTTATCCATGGTGATCGCTGTCATCGTCGCCTGGTTCGTGTTACAGATTACCCAGGTAGCAATACTTTCCGTACGCCGAATTGCCGTCAGCGCCATATTGTTAGGGCTTGGTATCTGCGCCATGCATTATACCGGCATGGCGGCGATGCAGATGCGGGCGGATTTGCGTTACATCCCAAACCTTTTTCTTCTCTCCGTCATCATCGCTATCGCCGCGTCGAGTGCGGCGCTGTGGATCGTATTTACTCTCGGCAGACATAGCGGCCGTGGGCAAATAGCCTGGAGGGGAATTGCGGCGTTGGTGATGGGAGCCGCTATTTGCGGCATGCATTATACCGGCATGGCGGCGGCGGTATTTATCCCCTATGCCGATTGCCGCTTCGACGCCAACCAAAATTTCGAGATGCTGGCAATGAGCGTAATCGGAATTACCGGCCTTATCTTCATTATTGCCCTCATCCTTGGCGTTTCCTACCGGCTTTTGTTGTTAATGGTATGCAGCGCTATTTTTGCGCTTCCTCTTGTCACGATTGTGTACGAGGCGATTTCCGAACTGGATTCGGACATTGCGTTTGCCGAAAAAGAGCAATACGGGGTTAAATATCACAGCCAGCTTATCGATCTTCTTCAGCGCCTGCAGGAAGTGCGCGAACTTACCTATATATTGCGCAATGGGGACAAGGCGGTTGCGGACGAACGGCAATCTAAAAAAGAAGAGGTGCGCCATGCGATTGCGCAAATAGACGACGTAGATCGGTCATTCGGAACGGTGCTGGCCGTCAGCCAAGGCTGGCAGGATATGAAGAATAATATCCTGTCGCTGCTGGAAATACAGAAATCACAGTCATCCGCCGAGGAATTCAAACGTTATTCTGAGGTCACCCATTCCCTAATCGATTTCATGACGAATGTCGACGATAATTCCAACCTGATCGTTGATACCCAATTAGATAGCAATTATCTGGCAGACGCTATGGTTGAGGTTACGCCGGATATCATGGAAACCATAGGAAAAATGCGCGGCCTGACGGCGGGACTGCTGACATCGGGGAAAATGCCGCAACAATGGGCCGAAGAGGATATACGGGAACTGCAAGAACTGTACTACCGGTTGAGGACACAGGACAACGATATTGAAAACGTGCTTGAGCACGCCAAGCGTGCAAGCGAAAGTGCAGGTGAATACATTGAGTATCACGATCAGGCGATAAAACCCAAACTGACCGAATTACAAAAGCATTTCGAGCATATGGTTTTCGACCACGCCGATGATTTATCGGCGTCCCAGGCTTTCCAACTGGCCACCGATACCATCGATCTCTACGATAACCTCTATGACAAGACGGCGGCCGCATTTCTCGTGTTACTGAAACAGCGTGAGGACGCATATACACTTAAGAAAAATTTGGTGCTCTATTCCAGCCTGATTGCATACTTTGGTTTCGTTGCGCTCTTCCTTTTCCTTTTCCGCAGTCTGGCCAAAACCGAGCGTGCCGAGCGGGCGGCAGCAAGAGCCAATCAGGCAAAATCCGAATTCCTGGCCAATATGAGCCATGAAATCCGCACGCCGATGAATGGTGTGCTCGGCATGGCGGGATTGCTGCTGGACACGGAATTGGATTCCGATCAGCGCGGATGGGCGGAAATCATCAGGAAATCCGGCGAGAATCTGCTGGAGATTATCAATGACATTCTGGATTTCTCGAAAATCGAGGCAGGCAAATTGACATTGGAGCCCATACCATTTGATCTGGCCGCGACGGTGATGGAGGTGACGGATCTGTTATCGCTGCGCACACAGGAAAAGAATATCGAGCTTTTGGTGCAATTTGCTCCCGACCTGCCGCCGGATCTGGTGGGCGACCCGGTGCGCGTGCGGCAGATCCTGATGAATCTCGCCGGCAATGCCATCAAGTTCACCGAGAAAGGCCATGTGCTGGTCCGGGCGGATTGGAAGCCGGAAGCGGAGGGAAAGGTGCGCCTGCTGTTTGAAGTCGAGGATACCGGCATCGGCATCCCGGCGGATAAGGTTGAGCATATTTTTGAGAAATTCTCACAAGCCGAAGAATCGACCACGCGTAAATTCGGCGGCACCGGCCTCGGTCTTTCTATCTGCACCAGGCTGGTGACGATGATGGGCGGTACTATTGGCGTAAAGAGCGAGTTTGGCAAAGGTTCCGTATTCCATTTTGATATCGTATTGGCAACGTCAAAGCGCAAAGGCGCGCAGGAAAGCCGGGTTCCCGATTGCGACCTCTCGGGTTTGAGAGTACTGGCGGTAGACGATATGAAACTCAACCAGGAGATTCTCTATCAATACCTGCACACATGGCGCATGCGTTGCGATGTATGTGCCTCCGCTGACCAGGCCATGAAGATGCTGGAGGACGCAGCGAAAAACGGCGATCCTTACCACTTCGCTTTAATCGACTACCGTATCAGCGGCACCAATGGTTTGCAATTGGCTGAGTGGATCAAGTCATCCTCCGTGCCGCTCGATGCTACGCTGTTTATGATCACGGCGCTTGGCCAGGTGGTGACCAGCAGCAAACTCCAGGAAAAAGGATTCGCCGGCTTTTTCATCAAGCCGTTCTATCCCGACCAGCTCAAGGCCGCTTTGCAGATATTGTGGGATGCAAAAAAACACGGCAAGGAACTGCCGCTGGTCACGCGCCATATGGTCACCACCATGCTGCGGACAAAAACCGGCGAAAGCACGATCCAGCCCGATATGTTCCTCGGCACCAAAGTGCTGGCCGTCGAAGATATGAAGGTCAATATGATGCTGATTACCAAAATCCTGGAAAAGCATGGCTGTGAAGTATTCCCGGCAGTCAATGGCAGGGAAGCCGTCGAAAAAATGCGTACAAAGCATTATGACATGGTGTTTATGGACTGCCAGATGCCGGAAATGGACGGTTTCGACGCCACGCGCAAGATTCGGGAAGAGGAAGCCGACCATCGGCGCCATACCACTATCGTCGCACTCACGGCTGATGCCATGACCGGCGACCGCGAAAAATGTCTCCAGGCCGGAATGGACGATTACCTCAACAAGCCCCTAAAACCGCAGCAGGTCACCGATATGCTGAGGAAGTGGCTGCACACTCCTGTTTGACAGGCTTCTTGCTAACGCGCTCATCTGGTTGCGCCACGCGTACCCCTTCCTGGGCGGCATAATGTGCCATAGCGTGGTTTTTATGATAAAGACGCGGCAAGCCGATTATGGTGGGTTAATGAGTAGGCTAAAAACCGCTTTACCCACTAAGACAGTAAAATTAACACTTGTTTACGACCCGATTATGGCGTATTTATGAAATTCCATTAGTAAAACTATGCTTGGTAACAAGGAGAACTTGCTATGGAATCAAAACTGAAAGAATTATCCAAGGCCGCCACCGCCGAGGGCGCGGTGCTGTTATTATTGGGAGTAGCTCCACCCGCAGCCTCTCCGGAAAAACTCAAGCATCCCCCTAAGAAGATCGAACAACTCAAACACCCTCCTAAGTTAGTCAATCCGGAGGTAGATGGCCTTATTAAGCAAATTCAGGACAAGCTTAATGAGATGCCTGGAGTAAAGCGTAAGAAGCCTGCCAAAGCAGAGTTAATAAAGCTCATTGAGCAACTGGGAAGCGATAGGTACAAGGAACGAGAGAAGGCCAGCAAGGAACTTGCCAGTATAGGGCATTCAATACTATCCGAATTGGAAGAGGTAGTAAAAAACCCCAAAAAATATGATCTTGAGACACGGAGTAGAGCAGAGAGGCTTTTAGTGCCACTGAAAAATGAAGATTACATAAAAAAAACTTCTGAATCTTTATTAGAATCAATCACCAAGCTTGGCAGCCATGGGAAAAAGGCTGACGATGCGGTCCCGGTTTTAATCAAAACGCTTGAAACAGCGGCGTGGCTGGGAAGCATAGAGTTGAAAGAAGCGTCTATTAAAACGCTTGGAAAGATGGGAGCAAAAGCAGAAGCAGCAGTGCCTTTGTTAATCGAAATGACGGAAGATCACGACTTTCATGCAAGGCGGGCGGCGGCTGAGGCACTGGGGGAAATCAAGCCAAAGGTAAAGGCAAAAGAAGTCGTGACTGCATTGATCAAAGTCCTCGGGGATGAGAATCACATCGTAAGATCTGATGCTGTTTTGGCTTTAGAAAAAATTAAACCAGAGGCAAAAGAAGTCGTGCCTGAATTAATCAAAATGCTCAAGGGCGAGAAATTCATTGACATAAAACGTGATATTACCAGACTTCTTGGAGATTACGGCCCAGCGGCAGAAGCGGTTGTCGATACGTTAGTGGACAATGCCCGAAAAACCAAGCATCCAGACTTTAAAGTTGATATTGCTGAAGCTCTGGGAAAGATCGGATCAAAGTCAGAAAAAACCAGCAAACTTCTAAATGACTTAGTAGAAGCGGCGAAAAAAGTTACGGATGGGGGGTACAGCTTCGACAATCAGCAGGCTCTAATAGCGGGAAGGTATGTCGCAGACGCTCTCAAGAAAAATAAGAAGGGACATTCCAAATAGCCAGACCAAAAAATTCTGCTCAATCGCTCACAAATTCCCTATCTGATTCGCTACCGCCGGGCATGGAATAACCCCTTCCGGGGCTGCAAAATATGCCCTAGCCTGGTTTTATGCTTATCAAAAGAGACATATCGCCCGGCTCCTCGTAGTAGCAATACGCTCGCCGGCCAGGGCTTTCCGGGTTGGGAGCCGCTGGGCGTTGGCATGCTCCAGGAAGGTGGTGAGAGCGCAGGACAGGAAAATACCGTCAATAATGGAGTCGGTCATACGGGTAAGCGATACCGCCGATACACCCCTTCTCAAATCCCTGCTCGTGCCGTATGATGATGCCAAGCTGCAAGCATGGCCGGTCAGTAAAAAGGTCAACAGCCCAGCGAATAATTTTGCAGAGATATTAGAACCAGTATGAGCAAACAATCAGAACAAATTCGACTGAGCAAAATAGTATTATGGAAATGACTAGCATACCTTTTTTCAAGAAGCTTACCGTTGTTCCACAGAAGGGGGTAGGTCACCTTGTGACCATCGAGATGGATCGTGCTGCAATGTTCTATGAATTAGCGGGATTGCCAAACCGACCATCGGAAAAAATATTTTGTAAACGCATACAAAGCGCATTCTGCCAGAAGCTTGAAAATGAGTCAGATATCAATCCAGATGATGTTAAATTACGTCTACCATTGTTAGACGACTCAGCATATTTGCAAGTGAAGGTTCCGCCAGAATCTTTTGAACAGGTTATGGGAGTTATTAATTCCATGGTGCGCCAACCAGAAAAAGATTTAGCATGGCAGGAAATAGATGCCAATGATTCGGAGCAATGGCAGTCTGGCGATTATGAAGCTGCAAGGTATCATGCATCACGGATTGCAGCCGATGAACACGCACATCCGCGCAGAAAAACCGTTCCTAGTATTTCACTTAAGCGCAGTATTGCCACGTCGCTTACTAAGGATAAAGGTTTGAGGGTTGACATGACAAAGCCTAATGACGAGGGGTTGTGCCAAGATATAGCTGGTGCCGTATTGCGCAAATTAGAAAACATGTATTCCTGCGTCGGCACTGAGAGCGATAGATTTTCCACCATACGCAACGCGGTAGACATGGCGCTGGAAGAATATGTGGTCGATTCCGAACGCCGTGCTACTATTGTTAAAGGTTTAACGGCCGAGCTTTCTGAACAGCTTCGAAATACTTCTATCCAGCACACCCCTCATCGGTGATCCTACTCAATCGTACACAAAGATATATTCTTGAATTTTTATGAGCAACGCCGTCCTTACCATCATTAAGCCGGATTTCAGCACCACGCTGGCGCGTCCGCTATTCCTGTCAAAAGTACCGGCGGCCTTTCCGTCACCGGCGGATGATTACATCGAAGGAACCCTCGATCTCAATCAACACCTGATAAAGCACAAGGCCGCGACGTTCTTTGTATGGGTAACGGGCGATCCCTCCAAATCCACCAATAACTTAGCAGGTTTTAGATGCTAGTTTTCCCCTTCATGAGGCACTAACGCGGTTAGTAGAAGGCTACCCTAAGATATTTAACTATTATTATAGAATATACTTTATAATAATGCTTCAGAGGGCCTTAATCCATGAAGCAAAAAGTAACACATGTGGCTATCGTTGGCGGCGGTGTAAGTGGCATTTGCGCGGCTACTAAACTGGCTAAAAAATTCCTGGAACATAATCCACGAGGCACAGATCAAAAACTAGAGATTGTTATTATTGATCCTAATCCAAAGTTAGGCGGCCCCCTTTACAACACGGGGTCAATTAACGCCTTGCTTGCGCAACCATTTGATGAGATTGACTTGCCTGCCATACACAAAAGAAGAGCCTCGATTCACAACCCCGATCAGATTACCTATTCCGATTATGGCAAATATCTACGCCAGCATTTAAAAGAGATGTGTCAGTATCTGGATGAAAATAAAGCTTCTGTCCAAATTCATGGCGAAAGATCTGAGGGGGATATTAAGATACCTTATTTACGCGCCGAGGTGCTTGACGCGCATGTTAAGGGTGATCATGCAGAGCTGGAATTAAGTACCGGTAAGACACTGAAAGCAGATGTAGTCGTACTGGCTACCGGTAATCCCCTGCCGGAAAATCTCCGTGACAGTAAAGGAACGCCTTTATCAAACTATCCGGGATATTACCGCTCTTACCAAGAAGGGTTGGCGCCTGATAAACTCAATGAAACCGATAATATCGCGCTGATTGGTATGGGCGCCGGTGCTCATACCTTTGCCGCTTCAGCTATACGTAATGGCTATAAGGGCAATATCTTGCTTGCATCTCGTCGCGGCAAATCACCTGAATGTGAACCACCCCCGGATAAAAGACCATCACGGTCTTACACCTTCCGTTATTTTACACTTGAAGCACTCAATGCAATGAAAGCACAAAATGGTAATGTTACCGCCGACCAATTCTGGGAGTTGTTTCTTAAGGAAACCCATCACGCGGCACCATTGGGTTTTAAACGCCGCGAAGTAGCGGATGCGTGTTTTGATTATTTTAATGACATGAACCGCATGATGAGCGTGGAAGAACGGGCTAAATTTGCTGAAAAATACGGCGCTGACTGGAATTTCATGACAAATCGCATTCCCGAGATTCACAGGAAAATTCTAAGCAATCTTTGTGTTGAAGGACGTACCAACTATCGAGAAAAAATAGCTTCTATCGATCACCTTGAAGGCGGGGGATTTTCTATCACTTTTGACGATGGGAAGGTTCCTCCTCAAATTACCGTGCCTAAAATTGTGAATTGCACAGGGCCTTCTGTGCAGCTAGCAGATATGAGTCCTTTGTTACGAAAAATGCAAGAACATGGATTGGTCACTCAACATCCTTTGGCGGGTATCAACGTGGACGAAAAACTCCATGTAAAGGATTATAATGGTACCAGTTCAAAGACATTGTATGCGCTCGGCCCCCCGACACAGGGCGAGTTTTTCGAAAGCGTAAGTATTCCGGCAATCAAACTTTGCGCAGATACATTAGTGGAAAGCATAATGTATGATCATAACCTTGGCAGATTTTCCGGTGAAGGGATGTCTGGCAGCATTGCAGGAAATCGGGGAACAGGGAGAACAGGGTCTAAGGGAAAAGGGCATGAAAAATAATCAAATACCACCGTTCCGTTATAAAAAATGCGGCCTGATGCTTATGGAACTGTCGCCGGTCAACCAGCCGCAATTCGATATGTTCGACCGGCAGGACGGGGATAAGCAGTTATCGGCCATGAGCGCCTTGGACAGCGTTAATAACCGCTGGGGCGCGGGTACGCTGTTTTATGCCGGTGCCGGTACAAAAAACCCTGGGCGATGAAACGCGGCCTTAAAAGCCCGCACTATACGACGGAGTGGGCGGATTTGCTGAAAATTGCCGTTCAATAATGCAGGACTTTTTATTTTTTCCGCGCGCTGATTGCGTGCCGACGTAATCGCTCGTAAAACCCCCGTGCGACGCCTGCGCCGGACGTGCATGTTTACGCTGTGGGGAACCGAAATATACGCCCGCGTTTCCGTTGCGGTGTCTACATGGCGTCTACATGACGTAATTCCGAAAATATCAATATAACAGCAACATATTGATATTAAATGGTGGGCCGTGCTGGGATCGAACCAGCGACCTATTGATTAAGAGTCACTGTACCATATATTTTATATAACTCAACAGACCTCAATATAACTTTACAATACGCATACTTAGATATATAACACCTTATCGGGGCTATACAAGAATTATTGCAATTTCACCTAAATCCTAACCCCGGACTAACCCCAGAGGGAGGAAACTATGGCGAAAAACACCATCAACTTCACCAAGAGCGCATTGGAGGCGCTGCCGGTTCCAAAGGACGGCACACGCGCCATATACCACGACAGCAAGACGAACGGTCTACAACTGCGCGTGACCAGCGGCGGCGTCAAGACGTTCAGCATGTTCCGTTGGGTAAAGGCGGAGGGTAGGCCGGAGCGCATCACGCTCGGACGATTTCCCGATATGTCCGTGGAAAAGGCGCGGGAGAACGCCGCCAATGTCAACGCGGCGATTGCCAACAAGGAAAATCCAAACGATGCCATCCGCGCCGAAAAAGCGGAGATGATGTTCGGCGGGCTATTCGATATCTACATGGAGCGGTGGGCGAAGCCGCACAAGAAAAGCTGGCAGGCAGACATAGACAACCACCGGCGTTACATTCAGGATTTTGCGAAAATCAACAATCGCAAGCTGTCCCGTATCGCAAAAACAGATATTGCGGCATTGCATTCTGGCCTTGGCAAAAAACGTCCCATTATTGCAAACCGCGTGCTGGCGCTCATCAGCAGCATATACGGCTGGGCGGCAGAGCAAGGCATTTGGGATAAGCCGAACCCGGCGCAGGGCATTCGCAAGTTTCCTGAGAAATCACGCGACCGCTTTATCCAGTCCGATGAACTGCCGGTATTTTTTGAAGCGCTGGCAATGGAACCCAGCGAAGCCTTGCAGGATTATTTCATGCTGTTGCTGCTCACCGGCGTGAGGCGCTCTAATCTTATGGCGATGCGCTGGAATGAAGTCAGCTTCGAGCGCAAGGAATGGCGCATACCGGAAACTAAAAACGGCGAACCGCAGGTTATCTCGCTGGATGACGGCCAGGGCGTGATGATGCGGATACTGGAAAGCCGGAAAGAAAAAGCCAAAGAACAGGAGACGAAAAGCCCGTGGGTGTTCCCCGGCAGCGGCACCACCGGCCATATGGTCGAGCCGCGCAAGGGTTGGGAGCGTACTCTTGCCCGCGCCGAGATATTCCAGCTTATCGGCCTGATTGAGGAGCATGAGAAGTGGGGAGCGGAAAAAATCCAGAAGAAAAAATCCGAGGCCAATAACCGGCTTGACAAAACGCTGTAACAATACCGCGAAATGGCAGAGAAGCTGAAACTGGAGACCAGCGCCATCGGCCTGCGCGACCTGCGTATCCATGACCTGCGCCGGACGCTGGGTAGCTGGATGGCGGGCACCGGCGCGTCCACCGTCATCATCGGGCGGCAGCTTAACCATAAATCGCCGTCGGCGACCGCCGTCTATTCCCGCCTGCAACAAGACCCAGTAACGGCGGCGCGTAACAAGGCGGTGGCGGCGATGTTCGGCGCGGCGGGCATGGCACCATCGGCACAGGTGGTTTCGCTGAGGACAGCTAAATAAATATCGGTTGTCCGCCTCAATGTTGGTGATATATTAATGATTCTCTACCCAGCATAACAGAAATTTGCTTGGGCGGGGTTCATTTATTTATCACCCATTAATCTCTACGCATATGCCAGATATTGAAATTATCGACCAATGGCGAGTTGCAACCAGCGCCAAAGCAGATTTTGACTATTGGGCAAAACAATCAAGATGGACTCTTGAAGAGGCAGCGGCATTGTTTATTGGAGTAGACCCAAGATGCAGTTCCAACATAAGAAAAATGATGATGGAAAGACCTTTCGATGATCCAATGGGAAAGCATTATTTCAATATTTTAGATACGCTAGAGCGTGACGCGGATCACTATCTTACTACCGACATATATTATAAAAATTCTCCTTTAGTGTACATGCAGTGGGCGGTCAATAAAGAGTTCAAAATGCATAAGGACTTGATTGCGGCTGTAATGAAATACAAACATCTTCATCAAAAAGAAAAATCTAAAAAGCCAACTGACGATCTTGCAATGGGATCATCTAATGCTGAGGCGCAGGGCAAAGCTGTTGCTCATAGCAGCATCAAGGATAATCAATATAATGAAAAGGTGGCGGTATCGACATCGGATGAACTGCTCAACATTGCTGATAGATTAATGGAAATAGCGGCAGTTACTGACGCGTCGATCAAGGAGCCTGTGGCTGCCATAGAAAATGCTGCAAAAAAGATTGAGGAGGCATGGAGCCGTTCATGGCTTGGTTATCAATCATCCGTTTATTATGATGGTTTTGAGAGACCTCCCGCAGGGGCGCATTTCAGCAAGGAATGGGGCATTAGGTATACCCACGTAAGGAGCAGCACTACAGGACTATGGAGAGAATTTGACCCTCAGCATGTCGAAAACTTTATCTACAAATTAGCAGGAAATCCTGATCTTCAACACGCTCAGGAAGCATCTAACAAAGCAGCAAAATCATTTGATGAACTACATTTTGAGATTCTTTCGATATTCAATACAGGAATTTCAACTCCCCTCGACCCATTATTAAAGTCACTTAAGTCTGATATTGAACAATTGAAACTTTATAGCGAAGACGATTATTTATTCACTTTGTCTCCAAAAGGCCAGGTTATGTCTCGCGATAGCTTGGCATTTACTCAAGGCTACCGGGTGCCTCCTCATATAAAAATCCTTGGTGAAATGTATATTTTACAGCAACCAAAAATCCAGTGCAAAGCATTGAGTGAAATTGTCAAAAAAGCTGGTTCTTACTTAGCAAGAAAGCAAAACACGCATACACCAGTGAGGTCAGACATGGAACGATCTATTGCAGAGCTAACGGCTGAAAATACCAATCTGAAAGCAGAACTTGCAAAGCAAGCCGATACACCGTCTCATTCGGATATAATGCAGCCGCAGCTAGTAGAGCGAGAAACGCTATTATGGATTGTGGGCGTATGCTTACATAAATTCAGACCATCCGGCTTTCAAGCTGATGATAAAGGCAATCCATTGGCACAACATCTGATAGATTATGCAAATAAGAAAGGCATCAAACCCAAAGTAAAAAATACTCTATCAAAGGCCATTCAGGAAACCCGCGCAGCAGTAGAGGTGCTTCCCCACGTAGAGGAAATCGTAGACGAAGCCGAGATGGTTATCGCCAAATTGTCTTCACCATCTCCTGCGTCCGTCTGAGTAATCCTCCTATATGCAAAATTTTCTGGGGAAGAAAATGCGATGGCGGCTCCGCATTAT
>Ga0206970_10070_pt1 | contig 28853 bp, 28 predicted proteins | sample Alteio_BWOrgHeat_88_FD_152964 | JGI IMG/M metagenome (GOLD analysis project Ga0206970, IMG submission 152964) | Enriched cells from forest soil in Barre Woods Harvard Forest LTER site, Petersham, Massachusetts, United States -... | ecosystem: Environmental > Terrestrial > Soil > Temperate forest >... | reverse complement strand
CGGATGCAGCGTTTTAACACGTCCGTCCATGATTTCCGGGAAGCCGGTGTGGTCGGAAACATCGATGACGGAAATGCCTGCTTCGCGTAAAGCGCTGGCCGTCCCGCCGGTCGAGAGGATTTCCACCCCGTTTTGCTGTAAAAACCGCGCAAACTCAATCAGGCCGGTTTTATCGGAAACGGAAATCAGGGCGCGGCGAATGGTCATAGTCTCATAAGGATGATGGTTTAAACTCCGGCACCAGCCGTTTCAGCAAACTCAGCGCCTCGCCGGTTTTGCGCTCATGGCAGGCCACGAACAGCGCTTCCAGCGTCTTGCGCAAGCTTGCCATATCGGTAAAGCGAGGCGAGGCGAGGAAGATGCTCTCATGCGCCGTTTTAACTGCATTTTCGGAAAAATGGAATAATTCTTCGTATAATTTTTCACCGGGGCGAAGCCCAGTGAAGACAATTTTTATGTCTTCACCGGGGCGAAGCCCGGCCAGCCGGACCATCTGCTCCGCCAGGTCGCGGATGCGCACTGGCTGGCCCATATCGAGCACGAAGATACATTCGCGGCGCTCCTTCATCCCGGCGCCGAGGACGGCCGCCTGCAGCACCAACTCGACCGCCTCGCGCACCGTCATGAAATAGCGCGTCATGTCGGGGTGGGTCACCGTCAGCGGGCCGCCTTTGGCGAGCTGCTCCTGGAATAGCGGCACCACCGAGCCGGTTGATCCCAGCACGTTGCCGAAGCGCACGGTGATGAATTTGGTGGACGCGCCGCGCTCTTCCATCCCCAAAGCCTGGCAGAAGCTTTCGGCGAGGCGCTTGGTGGCGCCCATGACGTTGGCGGGGTTGACGGCTTTGTCGGTCGAGATCATGACCATGGCGGCGGCTTCATGTTTTCGGCAGGCCTCGGCGACATGGCGCGTGCCGAAGACGTTGGTGAGGATGGTTTCCTCGACGTTGGATTCGGCCAGCGGCACGTGCTTGACGGCGGCGGCGTGGAACACGATGTGCGGCCGGTTGGTACGGAACATGCCATCGATATGCCGGCCGTCGCGTACGTCGCCTAAGATCGCCGCCAGCGGCAAGGCGGGAAATGTTCCACGGATCTCGCGCTCGATCTGGTAAAGGTTGAATTCACATGTCTCCACCAGGATAAGTTCGCTCGGTGCGTAAGAGGCGATCTGGCGCGTAAGCTCGGCACCGATGGTGCCACCGGCCCCGGTGATCAGCACTTTATTGCCTTCGATGAAACGGCGCATGGCCTCCCGGTCGAGCACGTTCTGCGAACGCCCGAGCAGGTCTTCCACCGCGATTGGCCGCACGTCCGGCGTCTTGCCGAAGCCCTGCTTGAATTCGCTGAGTTTAGGCAGGCGCGCCAGCGGTATGCCCAGCCCGTCGGCGACCTCCAGCAGATGCCGCACTGTGCTGCCGGCCAGCCGGTCGTCGGTCACGATGATTTTCTGCGGGCGGACTCCCTTGCGTTCCAGCTTGTTGACGATAGCGGGCAGCGTGCCGATACCGCCATATACCGCCACGCGGTGGATGGTGCGTCCTTTCTGTTTGGGGTCGTCGTCAACGAGCGCCACTACTTCGTAAGGGGTCATGCCGTCGCGGCTCATATGGCGGATGAAAAGTTCGGCATGGTCGCCAGCGCCGATCAGAAGGACGGGAATTTTGCGTTCTTCCTCCAGCGTCATCCGCCAGGACAGGGTGCGGTCCTTGAACGCGCGGTAGACGAAGCGCGGCCCACCCAGCAGGAACAGCAGCAGCATCCAGGTGATGGCCAGCACCGAGCGCGGCACGCCCTCCAGACGGTTGACGATGAACATCAGCACGGCGAAAAGCAGCACGGACAGCGTGACCGCCTTGATAATGGCGGCCATGTCCTGCATCGAGGCATAGCGCCACATGCCGCGGTACAGGCGCATGTAGATAAACACCGCCATGCATACGCAGGTGAAGATGAGCGTATCGGTTTTGATATAACCGGTGGCAAAGTAGCGGTGATCTTCCCCGAGGCGCAGATAGACCGACAGCAGGAAACTGAGCGCCGCCATCACGGCGTCATGGATGGCGGCGATGATGTTGCGGTTGAATTTAGGATATTTCATGATGCGGGTGGGGAGTGATATGCGCGAAAAAGCCAAGCAGCATGAATACCGCCATATACGCCACCGACAGGTAGAGAACGGCAAGCTGGGGATCGATGACGGATAGTGTGGCCAGAAGGATCAGCAATATGTTAATGCCGAAAATATGGCGCGCCACCGCATCGTGCCGCCGTCCCCGGCGAACGGCTTTCTGGTAATAATGCTCCGAATGCGCTACCCAGACCTTCTTGCCCTGGCACAGCCTTCTGGCCAGCGTCAGGGTGCCGTCGCTGAAATAGTAGGCGGGGAGAATAAGTGCGGCGAATACGTAGCCCGAAGTGGCCGCCAGCAATAGGAGGTAGCCGACCAGGAAGCCGACGGGAATACTGCCGACGTCGCCCAGGAAAATTTTGGCGGGATGCCAGTTCCACCACAAAAATCCGCAGCCGGCGGCCACCAGGATAAGGCTATAGGCGAATAACGCCTGCGGAAAAGTGCCGGCAAAGACGGAAAGCAGGCAAAACCCTATGCCGATGCCGATCATTTCGCTAGCCGACAGGCCATCGATGCCGTCCATGAAGTTGAACAGGTTGATAATCCATATCCACAGAAAGGCAGTGGCGCCTTTGTCGAGCCACACAGGCAACAGCCCGCCCCAGATGGGAGCATGCACCATGGCAAGCGGCATGGAAACTGCCAGTACCTGCACCAGCAGCCTGACCAGCGGCGGCACGCCGATCAAATCATCCAGCAGGGAGATGGCGGCCAGCAGGAACATGGCGATGATGATGGCGTAATTGATGTCGGCGATCAGCAGGCCGATAATCAGGGCCATGACGACGGCGATGCCGCCACCACGCGGCGTTGGCGCCTGGTGATTGCTGCGCAGGGTGGGGCGGTCGAGGAAGGCGGCGCGTTTACGCAGCGCCACCACGGTCAGGCGCGTACCCAGCAGCGAGATCAGGAATACCGAAAGGGCGAGAACGGTGTAAAAAAATATCATAGGGCGACGGTCAGGTGCTGCGGCGGCCGGGTCATCCCCGCCTCCCGAAAAGTTTCTCGATGTCTTTGCGTTTAAGCTCGATGTAAGTGGGGCGCCCGTGGTTGCACTGGCCGGAAAACGGCGTCTGTTCCATGCGGCGTAAGAGCGCGTTCATTTCGTCGATCGAGAGCGTCCGTCCGGCGCGCACGCTGCCGTGGCAGGCCAGGGTGCCGCTTAAATGCTCGATGCGCTCCTTGAGCGCCACCGCCTCGCCGCCTTCGCGGATATTGTCGGCCAGCTCGTGGATCAGGGCCGGGATATCGACCTCGCCCAGCATGGCGGGCGTTTCCCTGACGACAACGGCGCCGGCGCCGAATGATTCCATGACGAGTCCCAAGGCAAGCAGTTCATGACTATGTGCAAGCAAGCACTCCGCAGTCGCTTCGTCAAGCGCTACCACTTCGGGAATCAGTAATTTTTGCCTTGCCATTCCCTGCGCTTCCAGCCCCGCTTTCATCTGCTCATGGACCAGCCGCTCATGGGCGGCATGCTGGTCGACGATCACCAGCCCATCCACCGTTTCGGCGACGATATAGGTTCGATGCAGCTGCGCGCGCGCCGCGCCTAGCGGGTAGAGCGTGTAATCCGGGCTGTTCTCGGCCGGGGCGTCGGCGGGTTTTGCCAGCGGCGGCGTCATCTCCCGCGTCAGCAGCGACGTCATATTGCCAAGAGGCTCGAAAAACCGCCGCGCCGATTCGCCCAATCTCTCATATCCCCCTCCCCCTCTTGGGAGGGTCGGGGTTATATTATGGCTGCCGGGAGGCGGCGCATAATGCTCGGTAGTAAAGCTTTGCAATGCCTGCGCGCTGACGCTGGTGGAAGCACGGAACCCGGCGTCGCTCAAGGCATGTTTGATCGCCCCGATCATCATTCCGCGCATGGCATTGCTGTCGCGGAAGCGCACCTCGGTCTTGGCGGGATGGACGTTGACATCGACCTCGCCGGCCGGCAGGTCGAGGAACAGCGCCACCACCGGGTAGCGGCTATGGCTTATGACATCCTGGTAAGCCGTCCGCAGCGAGCCGAGCAGTAATTTATCGCGCACCGGGCGGTTATTGACGAACAGATATTGTTCGGCGGACGTTCCGCGGTTGAAAGTCGGCAGGGCGGCAAAGCCGGTCAGGCGGATCGCCTCGCGCTGCCTGTCCAGCGCCAGCGCGTTTTCGGTGAATTCCTTGCCCATGATGTCGCGCAGGCGCGAAAGCCTCGCCTCCGGCCCGTCGCCCGTCGTGGCTTGAACGCGCAGCATGGTTTTTCCGTCCGAGGCCAGCGAAAAGGCAATCGCCGGATGCGCCATACTCAGGCGCCTTACCATGTCTAGCGCCTGCTGTATTTCGGTACGGTCGCTTTTGAGGAATTTAAGCCGCGCCGGAGTGGCGTAGAATATATCGCGCACTTCGATGCGCGTCCCCGCCGCCAGGGTGGCCGGTTCGATTGCGCCGATGTCGCCGCCCTCGACGCGCAGGCTCCAGGCGCCTTCGGCCCCGGCGGCGCGGGTGGTGACGATAAGCCGGCTGACCGAGGCGATGGCAGGCAGCGCTTCACCGCGGAAGCCGAGATAGCGTATGTTGAGCAGGTCGTCCGATGGCAGCTTGGACGTCGCATGGCGCAGAACGGCCAAGGCCAGCTCCCCTTTATCCATGCCGCTTCCGTTATCGTGCACGGTGATGCGGTTTTTCCCCGCCTGTTCCAGCGCGATGTCGATGCGCGTCGCGCCAGCGTCGATGGCGTTTTCCACCAGTTCCTTGACCACCGACGCCGGACGTTCCACCACTTCGCCGGCGGCGATGCGATTAACCAGGGTGGGAGGCAGGATGCGGATGGAATGCATAGCGGTCTCATGCCATTATAGAAATAAATAACATCTGAGCACGGAATCTTTAGAAATCCTATATATTTTCGTAAGAAGTATCGTCAATCGGGGAGAATTATCGATAATGTCGAGCAGCACCCATAAGGCGCTTTTGAACCCGCGTATTATGCCAAACTATTTGATTATGAATTTTTTGCGAGGTTGGTTGCGGGGGCAGGATTTGAACCTGCGGCCTTCAGGTTATGAGCCACACGGCCTAGTATATTACCATTCCTTACTCATGTTTATTTTACTTGATATATCAATATATAAGACGTATTCTTCCTTTTGTCAAACTTGATGATTACCTATGAAAATCTACCTTTATGGTAGCAACGGGGTAGCAACGGAGGCAAAAGAATATGACAACCTATCGCATTAATTTCACCAAGCCAGCACTTGAAAAAATATTGCCGCCTGCCTTGCCAGAATCAAAGAAGGGCAAAGGCGGTGTATATGACACCTATCACGATACGCGGGAAAAGGGGCTGGTGCTGCTGGTATCCAATGGCGGCGCAAAGACTTATTATCTCTATGCCAAGGTGAACGGGCGGCCTGAGCGCATGAAGCTGGGCGCATATACCGATTTAAGTATTGAAGAGGCTCGCAAGAAAGCCACAAAATTCCGGGGTGAAGTCGCGGATGGTAAAAATCCGCAAGCGGCAAAGCATGATTTTCAGCAGGAAGCGACCTTTAAGGGATTATTCAATGAATACCTTGAACGCTATAGCAAGAAAGAAAAAAAATCGTGGCAGTATGATGAACGCGAGATTAATAAATTTCTGTCTCATTGGTTCACTCGCAAAATATCATCCATCACTACGCAGGAAGTGCAAAAGCTGCATGAACGCATCCGTGAGGAAAACGGCCTGTACCAAGCTAACCGCCTCCTGGAGCGTATCCGCGCCATGTATAACAAGGCTATCGAATGGGGCTGGAAGGGCAGCAACCCAGCCCTGGGCATACGCAAATTCAAGGAAAAGGCGCGTGATCGCTTCCTGCAACCGAATGAATTGCCTTATTTCTTTGAGGCGCTGAATGTAGAGCCAAATAGCACCGTGAAGGATTATATTCTTCTATCGCTGCTCACAGGGGCGCGCAAAGGTAACATGCTGGCGATGCGCTGGGATGAAATCAGTATCGAACAGACTGACCGGGAACAATGGCGCATACCGGAAACAAAGAACGGTGAGCCGGTGACCGTGCCCCTTTCTTTGCAGGCGGTTGAAATTTTGAAAGCACGGAGAAAAACAGTAAAAGGTGCATGGGTATTCCCTAGCGAATCCAGTGTTAGCGGCCATCTGCAAGACCCTAAAAAGGGGTGGAAACGACTGCTTATGCGGGCACGAATCTACCAATTGATTGATCTCATAGCGCAGGCGGAAGGGTGGAAAGAGAGGCGCATAGAAAATGCCAGGCATGATGCAGAAATAGACTTTTCCACATATCTGGCAGCCTATCAGAACACGGCAAAAAAATTGAAGCTGGACACCTCCAATATTGGCCTGCCCGATATTCGTATCCATGATCTACGCCGCTCCCTTGGTAGCTGGCAGGCCGTGACGGGTGCTAGCAGTTATGTTATAGGCAAATCGCTGGGGCACAAAAGCCAGCAAGCCACGGCTATCTATGCCCGGTTGAACCTAGACCCCGTGCGGGCTTCCGTAGAAAAGGCGACGGAAGCAATGATGCTGGCGGGAAAGCGTAAGATGACATAAATGTGGATAGTGTTGTAATATTGGATTTTTACCACGGAATCACCCACAAAGGTGAGAGAGGATAGGAATGAGCAAGGGTACAACGAAGATTGGTTATCGGAAGAAAGACTTTATTCCCGCAGAAGAGGTGTTTCCTGAATTGGTTGACCCTGTAAAAGGTCCGGCGACCTGCCTGCGCGGGCTGCGTTACCGCGAGAATATGACACAGAAGCAGCTTGCCGATAAGCTGGATATTCCCCAGCGCCATCTTTCTGAAATGGAAAATAGTAAGCGTCCTATTGGCAAAGAAATGGCAAAGAAGCTGGCCAAGGCTTTGAACGGCAACTGGCGCACGTTGATATAGCCGTCAATCCGTATAAATCGCAATAATCCTTAACAAGTTAACATAAAACCAGTATTATTCCCCTTTGTGCATAACATTAGAGAACAATATGGCAAATCCTTTAAAAGATTTTACAATCCAGACAGTTTTACGTCACACGTCACCGGAGGTGCTGCAAGTATACCTCGAAGATGCCGCATTGACAGACATCATGAAATTGCCACCGCTTAGCAAACTCCGGCAGCAATATAAAAAAAGTGATGAATATGTTGAATCCCTGATGGAGAAGGTACATACGCTTTCCAAGCCGGATTTTACCACTCTCATTAAGGGCATGTTGCGTGTCTATATGCTAACGCGTGATAGGGGACGTATCATGCTGGCTTTTCAACGGCGTTATCAGTTGCAGGATACTGAGGAAATAGCCTTTCTCAAAGAATATAAAAAACCTTATGACGCTGCTTTCATGCTGTATATGCGGCTGCGTGGCAAGGTGGATGATTATTATCTGGTATTCATGTTGGAAAATCAGAACAAGCGTTACTGGAATAGGCGTAGGGACTATATCCCTAGCGAGGCGGAAATGTTTACCAAAGAGGATGTCCAGCAGCTTAAGGATGAAGTTAAAAACCACCTACAGAAAGAAAGGCGCGGCAATAATTGTGAAGACAACTCCTTTGATCTGGACGGCAAGACGTATGTTTTTCTTATGGCGGATGACCAACCCATTGTAGAAAGGGCATGGAATGATAAAAACAAGATTGATGACCTGCATTACATTCCCGTTTTCCAAATCGCTATAGTGTATGACTCACGGCATGGGGAGGTAGACATTTGCTGCGAAAATGCCACCACGCGCCTCAATATGCACCGCGCTTTTGCCAAAACAAAATTCCTATTGGAAGAGATACCTGATTATCCTGAAGACGATACAGTGTATGACCTTGAACACGCGCTTAAGGCCCTGCTGGGACGTAAGCGGCTGGATTTAAAAATCCCTGCTGGGCTGGCAATAGAAGATATTTTTATTAAAGCCATGCGGTTCCGCATAGGTGATTTGGGCGGGGCAGATATTCTACTGGATGCAAAGTACACGCATAGGGATAAGCGTAGCCCTATGCAGCCGGATGCCATGTACGTGCTTATCAGCAGCTTTTTCAAGCTAGATAAGGCTTCACCCAATGAAATTCCCTTGGAAGATGCCAACCCGGCATGGATAGAATGGATTGCCGCCTATCGTGACCCATACGACCCAAACAGGATAATACGTGAAACATTCACCATGAGTGGAAAGAATACCTGCAACCTGGATTTAGATGGCAGTCATGGCGAAATCCGTACGTGCCTGGAGCATAACGGTATTATCCGGCATAAAATGCCAAACGTATCTGGCAATATCTCTATAGAAGCACTACCGGCGTTTCCATAAACGATGCGTTCTTCTCCCTGCATACAGTCTCTCACAGATTTACTAACCGGCCTGGAGCGGGAAACAAAGCCTATATACTTTATTCCCTACATACGTTTCCGTTTATGGAAGAATTGCCTGCCTGTATTTCTAAACACTGGCATTGTCAGCAAGAGCAGCAATGTGGCGGATAAGATACCATGTGAGGAATGTGGCCATTATGTGGAGGTGAAAGCGGATATTGGGCGCTATTTTTGCCAGTGCCCCCCCTGTGGGCTTACACGTAATCTCAAACAGGAAGAAATAACCCTTTATGAATCTAGCCTTGATGCGCTTGCGGATTTTGTGCGTAGCGGCCTTTCCTTAGAAGGAATCCATAAAAATGTGGTAACAGGACGGTTGATTTACGTGGGCAAGCATACTTTCCACAACGGCGAATATGCTGTATTCGTAGCTCGTGGTTTGACGTGGCAAGACTCTAATCCCGCAATTCACGTTCATTGTGAACCGCAAAATCCGCGTACACATATACTTATTCTTTCTGTGTGTGGTGATGACGTACAGACCGGCAATAGCCGTATCGTGCAAATTCCATTAATTGAATTGATTACTGTAGAAAATGGCAAACTTATCTTCCAGCATGACCGCATCATGTACAAGCTGGTTGGCGTGTATGGTGATGCAAGTGATAAAGCACGGAAGGAAGGGATGCGTTTTTTTGAAATATGTTTCCAAAAAGCAATTAAGAACAATGAAATTCAGCAGGGCGACAAGGAAAAATGGCGTTCTATAGCTGAAAATGAATATGGGGTAAAACCGTTGGCCTTCCGAACATTCTGGCAAAATAATGCACCAAAAGAGCTAAAAAAAGCCGGGAATCCGGGCAGGAAAAACCGCACCACCTGCTGATCTCTTTCCCCAAACAATCCTACCATTAATCCTACCACCTACTGCGCTGGCAGAATTTCCACATATTTTTACGTGTTTCTTTTACGGCTATTGATAAAGGCATAGGGCGCTTGATGCGGCCTAATAACCACGTAAAGGAGTACATAGCGATGGACTTAAATACACAGCTACTCACCCGGAAGGCCGCCGCCCAATATTTAGGCGTGAAGGAAAATACCTTGGCAGTTTGGGCAACTACGAAGCGCCACCCACTACCGTATATCAAGGTAGGCAGGCTGGTAAAGTATAGGCTTTCCGATCTGGAAGCGTTCCTTGAACAGAACATTCATTAATAACGCGTGTGCGTAGTTGTACGGAAATGCCATGAATCAAACCTTTGAAGACGCATTGCAGCAGGCTGGGTATCCCCTGCCATTACCATTAATCCGTGATGGTGAAATCCACCGTTTTGGAGAGAAAAACCGCTGCTGGTATGTGGCAGGTGATGGATATGGCGTTGCCGGGGACTGGAAGGATGAACGTGGAAAGGTGAGCTGGCAGGCCAACACCGGATTTAATTTTTCTCCAGCAGAAAAAAAAGCGCTGTGGGCAAAGGTTAAAGCGCGGCAGCAGGAATACGAAGCGGAAAAATTAGAAGAAAACCTAGAAACTGCAAAGATCGCCGCACGATTGCTTGCAACCAGCAAAGAGGCTGGAGAATCCGCATATCTTACCAAAAAATCTGCCCGTGCTTTCGGCATCCGTTACGGCATGGATACTGCGGCCTATATCGCTGTGCCGCTACGCGACGTGGCAGGAACGCTATGGAGCGTTCAGAAAATCTATGACGATGGCAATAAGCAATTTCTCAAAGGCGGCAGAAAGAAAGGATGTTTTCATGTTTTGGGTGAGCTTGGACTACATACTGAAACTTATGTATGTGAAGGCTATGCAACTGGCGCAACGATTCACGAAGCCACGGGAAAGCCGGTATGTGTATGTTTCGATGCGGGCAACATTAAGCCGGTATTGGCGGCAATGGCACCTTTCTATTCTGTTAAAAACTGGGTTATTGCTGCTGATAATGATGCTTATACTGATACCAATATCGGTAAGGTAAGAGCAGAAGAAGCGGCTCAACTATTCGACTGCCGTGTGCTATTGCCCACTTTTCAAGATACTACCACAAAACCTACGGACTATAATGATCTGGCTGTATTGGAAGGGCTAGAGGCGGTTAAGCGGCAACTATCGGCACACGCAGAAGTAAAAACGCTGGTATCCATAACACTACACGATTTCCTGAACCATGTTATTCCCGAGCGCGAAATGATCCTTGCGCCGGTTATCCCGACGCAGGGGCTGGTCATGCTGTATGCCATGCGCGGGATCGGAAAAACCCATGTATCCCTTTCCGTTGCGTTAAGCGTCGCCACCGGTAGCGGCATGTTAGGCGGCAGATGGAAAGCAGAGAAAACACGCCGGGTGCTATTTGTCGATGGCGAAATGCCTGCCATTGTTCTGCAACAAAGATTGGCGGCAATGGTTGCCAGCACTGGGCAGGAATTACCGGAAAATGATTACCTGCAAATTATCACCCCGGACTGGCAGGAATTAGGCATTCCTGATCTGGCGACCGTAGCAGGGCAGGCAGCCATAGAGCAGCACCTGCAAGGGGTGGAACTGCTAATACTGGATAACCTATCATCATTATGCCGTAGCGGGAAAGAGAACGAGGCCGAAAGCTGGCTGCCAGTGCAGGAATGGATGCTTTCCTTACGCAAACGGGGCATATCGGTGATGCTAGTACACCACGCCGGTAAGACAGGCGCACAACGGGGCACATCCAAGCGGGAAGACTTGCTGGACAGCGTTATCGCCCTTAAGCGCCCTGCGGATTATGAATCCAGCCAGGGAGCACGATTTGAAATCCATTATGAAAAGGCTCGCGGGTTCCACGGTGACGAAGCCAAGCCATTTGAGGCGCATCTTACCGGCGATGCAACCAATATGCGCTGGGATGTAAAGGATATGGAAGACAGCCTGCAAGTGCGGGTGCTGGAATTAAAGAAGGAAGGATTATCTCAACGGGATATTGCGGTTGAAGCTGGGTGCAGCCCTGCCAAGGTCAACCGGATACTTAAAAAAGCTCAGGCGGAAAAGGGCAAGAAAGAGGTGGATGTATGAGCGCACCACATATTTCTGCCAGTACCGTTTCATGTTTCACCGCCCTAGGGGATGAAACAGTGAAACAAGCAGGCGCAATGCGAAACAGTCTACGAAACACCACTGAAACACCAAGCCGCAAAATATTGATTACAAATGATTTTAGGCGAAACAGGCAACGAAACAAAAGTGAAACATTATCCCCATTTTTTGTTTCACCGCCTGCAATGGATGAAACGGCATCCTGGTTGGGCGGGTACATAGGATGAAAAAGAAACGCACCTATAATACAAAGCACATCAAGCAGGGTTGCAGCTATACCATCGAAGATATTACCGAACTCCTGGAGGTGCATCCAAACACCGTTCATAATTGGATAGATGCAGGACTTCCCTGCATGACAGGAAAAACGCCTCACCTGATCTATGGCGCTGAACTGATCGATTTCCTAAATACTAAGCAGCGTAAGCGCAAACATCCCTGTAAGGCAGAGGAATTTTACTGCTGCAAATGCCGTGTACCACGTCCGGCGTGGGAGGGGGTGGCGGATATAACCATCCGCAACAAAAACCAACTCACCATCACCGGTATATGTGCCGTATGCGAAGGAAAAATCGTCAGGGGTGGTGCGACCATAAAACTGCCTGAATATCAAAAAATCTTCGCCATCCAGACAATACGCAACCAGCACTTAATTGAGCGGGGCTAATGCCTCGTTATCTGTGATTTAACCAAGGGGAAAAAACTATGCTTAAATACAACGAACAAAATGAGCGCATAAAACGGGAATATTGCATTCACCAGAAAGAGGCCGATCATAAGGCGGAAAGTACGCTGGATGGCATCCGCAAGGCTTTGGCACGGTATGAAGCCTACACGGATTATAAGGACTTCAAAACCTTCAACATGAACCAGGCCATTGGTTTTAAGAAGCACTTTACCAAATGCCGAACGGCACGCACGGATGAACCTTTAAGCAAGGCCACCATGCACAGCACTCTGAATATCCTGAAGGGGTTTTTCAAATGGCTTACCCTACACCCAGACTACCGGACATCTATCAAAGCGTTAGATATTGGCTACCTCAACCTTTCGGACAAAGATATTAACATTGCCCGTAGCAGGAAAGAGCCGGATTACCCCACATTGGAACAAATCCGCACGGCGGTGCTGGCCATGCCGCACACCACGGAAATGCAAAAGCGAGATCGTGCCGTGGTTGCCTTTACCATTCTTACTGGTGCGCGGGATAGCGCTACGATTTCTTTTCGTCTGAAGCACCTGGATACGGAAAAAGGCATTTTGAAGCAATACCCGGATGAAGTGAAAACCAAATTCAGCAAAACGATTATTACGGGATTTTTCCCTGTCGGGAAAGATTTTAAAGAAATCGTGGTGGAGTGGGCGCGGTTTTTGCAGGCAGAAAAACTCTACAGCCCGAATGATCCACTATTCCAAAAGACTACCCTAGAGCATGATGAAAACCATGCCTTCGTGCCGGTTGGCTTAAGCAAGGAGCATTGGAGCAACACCACGCCTGTGCGCCAGATATTTCGCCAGGCTTTTGAAGCGGCAGGATTGCCGTATTTTAATCCCCATTCCTTCCGCCATACGCTGGTGCATCTGGCGGAACGGTATTGCAAAACCCCGGAAGATTTCAAGGCATGGAGCCAAAACCTTGGCCATGAAAATGTACTGACCACCTTTACCAGCTATGGCACCCTGAGCACTCACCGCCAGTGCGAACTGGTGCAAGGGCTTTCGCTGGAAGAAAATACGGACAACAGAAAATTGAAGGAACTGTTAAAACTCGCGGCAGACAGCCTTTAACCCCTCACCAATAAATAACTTCAATCAGAAATGACTGTGATGCTATTTTCTTTTCGTGGGTTTCAATCTAACGCCATTTTCAGGTAAAAATTCAATTCCTCTTTTCTCAAGGGATTTTCTCATAGCATTTAGCGTGCTTGCTAAAACATCATTGCCGTTTTCAAAACGGCTAACCGTATTTGCAGTAACCCCAGAAAATTTTGCTAATTCGCGTACACCTAAACCTAGGGCAGCCCTAGCCATTTTAACTTGGATAGCCGTAATCATTGGTACTCTGTATAAATAAGTTGGTACATTGTACAAATATTGATTGATTATTATGTTTATTGACGTTATATCTTTTCACATTAAATGATATATGATATTTTATAAAATGTGCAAACAGGTGAATTAATTATGACTGACATGTACACCTTACCCCAGACGGCTGATCTGCTTTCTATCGGCAAGAGGGTTATAGAAACGTGGGTAAAAACGAGGAAATTACTACCTTCCTCCTATTTAGAAAATGGCCAACCTTTGTTTGCCTTGAATGACATCAAGAAATTTGATGTTGAAGGCAACCTAACCAATAAAAACCTTCCAACCAAGCCTCTCCCCCTAAAGGATTACACCGTTCTTGAATTATTTGCTGGTGCAGGCGGATTGGCAGTTGGCTTTGAGCAAGCAGGCTTAAAAAGTGTGATGCTTAATGAAATTGATAAACATGCCTGCGCTACACTCCGCAAAAATAGGCCGGGTTGGAATGTTGTAGAAGGTGATGTTAGAAATATTGATTTTACTCCCTACAAGGGAACAGTTGATATTGTAACTGGTGGATTCCCATGCCAAGCATTTAGTTATGCAGGTAAGAAGCTGGGTTTTGAAGATGCAAGAGGTACGTTATTTTTTGAGTTTGCAAGAGCAATCAAGGAAGTACAGCCCTTGATGTGTGTGGGTGAGAATGTCCGTGGCCTCTTAAAACATGAAAATGGCCGAACCCTTGAAGGCATGATTTCTGTTTTGGATGAACTGGGTTATGACGTACTAGAACCAAAAGTCCTTAAAGCCATTTTCTATAAAGTCCCCCAGAAACGGGAGAGGTTAATCATTGTCGGAATTAGGCGTGATGTAAACATTGACTTCAAATACCCGGTGCCACACAAAAAACTTTATACATTAAAAGATGCCCTGAAAAAAGGTGAGCTATTCAATTGTGATGTGCCACCTTCCGTTGGACAGAAATACCCGCAGCGTAAGGCCGAAATATTAGCCCATGTGCCTAAAGGCGGCTATTGGCGTGATCTTCCTATAGGGCTTCAAAAAGAGTATATGCAGGGGAGTTTCTATCTTGGAGGCGGAAAAACTGGAATGGCACGGAGAATGTGTTGGGATGAGCCATGCCTTACCCTAACATGTGCTCCTGCTCAAAAACAAACAGAACGCTGCCATCCTGATGAAACCAGGCCGTTTACGGTGCGCGAATATGCTAGGATTCAAACTTTCCCTGATGCCTGGGAATTTTGCGGGTCCGTGGGGGAGCAATACAAGCAAATAGGAAATGCTGTGCCTGTAAACCTCGGTAGGGAGATTGGATATACTTTAATTGATGCCCTCAATAATTATTATTATTCTTCAAGTGCCATACCTAAAGATTATTTGTATAAACGCAAGAGTGCTTCCTATGGGAAACAACTTGAATTGGTTTAGTTTTTGTAAGCTCTCTTAAATAAAGCTAGCAGACCATCATTGCTATATTTCCCATTTATTCCCTTTAATTTTTTTACGATTGAAAGCGTAGCCTCATACAATTGATAGAGGGCATCAGGCTGGCCAGTAGCCAATTTATAAAAACTATATCCATCAATCACACGTATTTGTTCGTTTGCTTCGCGGCGTTTTTTATTCTGGTTATCGGATGGTGTAAAAGGGCTGTCATACCTTTTACCGCCCTTGGGTATTATTTCCACATAATAAGCGGTATAACCTTGATGGGATGAGTTGAGCAGGGATGAAAAATCATCATAAATCCTTACTTTATGATTGCCCTTGGTAGTGTTGAACTTATTTTTTATCTCAGCAATTATTTTGCGGTCTTTATTGATAACATCTACTACCTTACCAGTTCCTAGGCTTTCCCAACCGGGTACTGCTCCTAATACCTCTTGGTGGAAAACCCCAATTGAATTTTGGAAGGTCTTTTGTATTTGCCTGACTTTTTCTTGTTCTAACCATGCCTCCAAAGAAATATTCTGGCGAAGGCAGTCAAATAACGCAGAAAATGGGTCAACAGCATTATTATACAGATTCTTTTCTGCATCTGTTGCAGCAGCCTCGATAATATTGAGGACTTCCTGAATATGAGTTATGAGTTTATTATCCTCGATAAATTGTAAATGAGGCATCCAAAAATTCCTTTTTTATAAGCACTATCAATATACAAGCTAAAGTATAAATTGTAATGGAAGCAACAGATAAATTTTCACAGCAAAAAAGAAGCCGGATTATGGCTTCCATTAAATCGTCAAATACTTCACCCGAAATAACCGTGAGGAAGCTACTTTACAAGTATGGATATAGGTACAGGCTGCATGTAAAAGGGTTGCCTGCTACACCTGATATTGTCCTCAGGAAAAATAATACGGTTATATTTATTAATGGATGTTTCTGGCATCACCATGGATGCTATATCTCACATTTACCCAAAAGCAATTCTGAATTTTGGCTTAAAAAAATTAGGCGAAATTTGGAGAGGGACAAAGAAAGTGTCAGCAAATTGCTCCAGTTGGATTGGCGTATTTTGATAATATGGGAATGTGCAATAAGCGGGAAAAAGAAACTAGATCAATCCGCGCTAATAAAAAAAATATCCACTTTCCTTGAAAGCAGCCTGAAAACAGCAGCGATTGAAGGATAGCGATCAAGAGGGCAAGGTTTTATATGCCCTCTTTTTCCTATCATAAGTAGCAACGGGGTAGCAACGGAGGCTCGGAAGCCTTCATTTTCTACCATCAAATTATCTGATTTTATCGTTATATTTTAGTTGGTTGCGGGGGCAGGATTTGAACCTGCGGCCTTCAGGTTATGAGCCTGACGAGCTACCGGGCTGCTCCACCCCGCGTCACCTAAGAACGGCTGTAACGTGACGATTATACTCCCTGGCGGGTAAAGGTCAATCGCTGCCGGAGCCTGCTTATACACCAATTTTTGCCTAATACAAGCCCTGACAGGCCAATGACGGAAATACCGGCCATGGCCTCACACATCCGGGGATACCGGCTGATACGTTAATCGCCTGGTCAGCAGCCATAGGATCAGCAATCCCGGCAGCGCCAGCGCCGTCGCCAGCAGGAAGAAATCCGGCCAGCCCAGCCGGCCTGCGAACCAGCCGGCAGGCGTCGACAGGCAGGTGCGCCCGAACGAGGCGAAGGAAGACAGCAGCGCATATTGCGTCGCCGTGAAACGCGTATCGGTAATAAGGCCGCTCATGAAGGCAACGAAGGCCGCCGTCCCCATGCCGCCGCTGATATTTTCGAGCGTGATGGACAGCGCCAGCAGGCCGGTGTCCGCCCCGGTTTTGGCCAACCACACGAACATCAGGTTGGTCAGCATATGGGCGATGCCACAGATCCACAGGCTGCGCATCGTCCCCAGCCGGAACACTATGACCCCGCCGATAAAGCTGCCGGCGATGGTGGCGATGACGCCGTACAACTTGACGACGGTGGCGATCTGCTCTTTGCTGAAACCGATATCGATCAGGAAGGGATTGGTCATCACCCCCATGAATGCGTCACCCAGTTTATAGAGCAGGATAAACAGCAGGATCGCCAACCAATGCGGCCGGCGCATGAAATCGGCGAAGGGAGCAGCGACATGCTGGCGCAGCCAGTTGATAGCGGTTAGCGGTTGGCGGCTGGTATTATTTTCCTGATTAGCCGCTGACTGCTGACCGCTAACCGCTATTTCCGGCTCAGGCGTCAGCAAAACGGTAATGATTCCAATAGAAACCAGCGCCGCCATGATCCAGTAGGTGGCTATCCAGCTGACATGCGACGCCAGGAAAAGCGCTCCCGCCGAGGAAGCGATCATGCCGATGCGATAACCGAGCACGACGGCCGCCGCGCCCGCGCCCTGTTGTTCGGGCTTGAGTATTTCGACGCGATAGGCGTCGATGACGATGTCCTGGCTCGCGGAAAAAATCGCAACCATGAGCGCCATCATCGCCGTAAGCCACGGATTTACGGAAGGATCGGCCAGGCCCAGCAGCATAATAGCGCCGACCAGCGCCAGTTGCGTGGCGATCAGCCAGCCGCGCCGCCGTCCCAGCAGCCGGGACAGGAAAGGAAACGGCATGCCGTCCATCAGCGGCGACCACAGGAATTTGAGGGCGTAAGGCGTGGCGGCGACGGCAAACAGCCCGATCGCGGATTTACTGACTCCCGCTTCGGTCAGCCATACGGCTAGGGTCGATGCCGTCAACGCCAGCGGCAGCCCGCTGGAGAAGCCAAGGAAAAAAATGGCAACGATGCGGGGGTGGAGGTAGAGCTTAATGGCCGGTTGTGTAAAGAAATCGAGAAGTCGGGAAGTCGAGAAGTCAGGAAATTTAGATGATGACCTCATACCCTTTTTAATTCTCGACTTCTCTTGTTCCCGACTTCCCGACTTCTACCTCAAGCCACCAAATCCTTCAGCGGCCGCATGCTGCGCGCGCCGAGCTGGGTGATGATCTCGCCGGCGCAACGGTTGCCGAGCGCGGCGCAGGCTTTGAAGTCCCAGCCGCGCGTCAGGCCGAACAGGAAGCCGCTGGCATAGAGGTCGCCCGCCCCGGTGGTGTCGACTATTTTGGGCACCGGTTGCGTCGTCACCGCTTCCATGCTTTCCGCCGTCAGCACGACGCTGCCGCGTTCGCTGCGCGTCACGGCGGCGATGTCGCACAGGCCGCGCAATTCCTTCAATCCGGCCTCCACGTCGTCGGTCTGATAAAGCGATTTAAGCTCGGCCTCGTTGGCGAATAATATATTGATATCGTTCTTGATGAGTTCCATGAATTCCTCGCGGTGACGGTCGACGCAAAAGGTATCGGACAGGGTGAAGGCGATCTTGCGCCCGGCCTGTTGCGCCAGCGTAATGGCCTTGCGGATCGCCGCCTTGGCGCTGGCGGTATCCCACAGGTAGCCCTCGATATAGGTGATGGCGGAATGCCCGATGATCTGTTCGTCGATGTCGGTCTCCGATACGCGCGAGCAGGCGCCGATATAGGTGGCCATGGTGCGCTGCGCGTCCGGCGTCACATAGACGAGGCAACTGGCGGTGGATGGCCCGCGTTCTATCATGGGGGTGGAAAAATGCACGCCGACCGCATGCAAATCGTGAATGAATATCGAGCCGAGCTGGTCGTTTTTCACTTTGCCGATAAACGCCGTCTTCGAGCCCAGCGAGGCCATGCCGGCCAGCGTATTGGCCACCGAGCCGCCCGAGCATTCGGTCGCCTGCCCCATTTTACGGTAGAGCTGCCCGGCGCGCTCCTCGTCGACCAGCGTCATGCTGCCTTTGATCAGCTCATTTTTGACGATGACGGCGTCATCGGTGAAGCATAACACGTCGACAATGGCGTTGCCGATGCCTGCGACGTCAAATATCAATTCGTTCGATGGCATAGTATCTCCCTTGCTTTTTCCAATGTCTCCGGCGTATCGACGCCCAACGGTACCGTATCTGCAATGGCTACGTCGATGCGCATCCCAGCCTCCAGCGCCCTAAGTTGCTCCAGTTTTTCTCTTTTTTCAAGTGGACTTGGCGGCAGGGACACAAATTTCTCCAGTGCCGGCCTTCTATAGGCATAGAGGCCGATGTGGTGATAGAGGGGCCCGTTGCCGGATGGGATGGCGGTGCGGCTGAAATACAGGGCGCGGCCAGTCGTTAGTCGACAGTCGTTAGTCGTTAGTTTGCTATCGACTATCGACTCATGACTAATAACAACCTTCACCACTGTCGGATCCCCCTTCTCCCGCTCATCGGTAATCAGCGCCGCCAGCGTTCCGATATCGACCGCCGGGTTGTCCAGCAGCGCCAGCGCCTGTGGTATGATGGAGGGGTTGAGCGCCGGCATATCGCCCTGCAGGTTGACAATGGCGTCATGTTTCTGTTGCGGATCGAGTTGTTTAAGTGCCTGCCAGATGCGGTCGGAGCCGGAGGGAAGGCCGGGATCGGTCATGACCGCCCTGCCCCCGGCTTTGGCGATTACTTCGGCGATCGCCTCGCCGTCGCAGGCCACCGCTACCTCGCCGATGCCCGCTTCCATCGCCCGCCGCCAGACATGGACGATCATCGGCTCGCCGGCGATGATGGCCAGCGGTTTGCCCGGCAGGCGCGTAGCATTCATGCGTGCCGGAATGAGCAGAATAGGGTTTACGGCCAAATTATTTTCTCGCCTCGCGATAATCTTTATTGAACGACGGACGGTAGCATATTATAAAAAAACGTTTTTATATAATCCATTGTGAGTATCATGTCCAATTCCGGAATTGAAATCAATAAAATCGCCGGGGCCATATTACTGGCGGGCGTCGTCGCCATGGTATCGGGCTTTATCGCCGAAGCACTCTATACCGGCACCATCGCCGAGGAAAAAGGCGGCGAGGGCAAACGCGGCTATACCATCGAAGGCGCGCAAAACGCCGGCGGCGAAGCGGCGGCGGCGGCTGAGGAAAAGCCGGTCGACATCAAGCCATTGCTGGCCAAGGCCGATGTCAAGGCGGGCGAAGGCCAGGCTAAGAAATGCGCGTCCTGCCATACGTTCGATAAGGGCGGCAAAAACGGCGTTGGCCCCAACCAGTGGGGGTTAGTCGGCGGCCATTTCGACCATAAGGACGATTACAGCTATTCGCCGGCGCTGCAGGCGCTCAAGGATAAAAGCTGGGGATTCCAGGAATTGTCGGATTTCCTTGCCAATCCTCATAAATATATTCCCGGCACCAAGATGTCCTTCGCCGGCATTCCGGGTCCGCAGGACCGGGCGAACCTGATTGCCTATCTGGACTCCTTAAGCGATAAACCGCTACCGTTGCCGAAATGACAAAAACATTAGCGGCTTCGCCGCTTAGGTTTTTTTCATCCCGGCGCAGGCCGGGATCCATAGTAAATATCTTGCACGTTGGCTGGCATGGGTTCCGACCTTTGCCGGAATAACAAAAGGGACACTTATGACCCCTACCTATATCTGGCTCATCGCCGGTGTTATTCTTGCCGTCGCCGAAGTGCATTTTGCCGGGGTCGGCCTGCTGTTCGCGGGGCTGGGCGCTATTGTCACCGGCACCGCTCTTTATTCCGGCATGGTGGCCGAGGAGGCGCAGGTCAGCCAATGGCTTGTTTTTTTCGTCGCCACTGCCGTCTGGGCGTTGCTGTTATGGAAACCCCTTCAGAAATACCGCAGGCCCTCCCCCGGCTACGACAACATCGTCGGCGAGACGGCGTATGTCGGAAACCAGGGCTTGCTCAAGCGTTCCGGCGGCGAAGTCACCTGGTCGGGCACCATCATGAAAGCGAAACTGGCCAAGGATGTTCTGGCGGAAAAGCTCAAAGCCGGTTCGCAGGTGACCATCGTCGGGATCAAGGGCGCGACGTTAGTTGTAAAACCGAAGGAATAACAGGAGGTACACTCACATGGAACCACTACTCGCACTGGCCGCTATCGTCGTCATCGCCATCCTCATGGGCGTCAAGACCGTGCCGCAGCAACAGGCATGGATCGTCGAAAGCCTGGGCAAGTTCGACCGCAAGCTCGAGCCGGGCCTTAATTTTCTCATGCCGTTTTACCAGAAGGTCGCCTATAAGCATTCGCTCAAGGAAAATGCCGTCGAGGTGCCGGAGCAGGCGGGCATTACCCGCGATAACGTGACGCTGGCCCTGGACGGTATTCTCTATATCCGCGTCATCGACCCGGTGGCAGCATCGTATGGCGTCAGCAATCCCGCCTACGCCGTGCAATTGCTGGCGCAGACGACCATGCGCTCGGAAATCGGCAAGCTGACGCTCGACAAAACCTTCGAGGAGCGCGAAACGCTCAACGCCAATATCGTCACCGCCATCAACCAGGCGGCGCAGGCCTGGGGCATCCAGTGCATGCGCTACGAGATCAAAAATATCACGCCGCCGCAATCGGTGCTGAAGGCGATGGAATTGCAGGTCGCCGCTGACCGCCAGAAACGCGCCGCCATCCTCGAATCCGAGGGCAAGATGCAGGCGCAGATCAACGCCGCCCAGGGCGCCAAGCAGCAGGTGGTGCTGGCGTCGGAAGGCGCGCTGACCGACCAAGTCAACCGCGCCAAGGGCGAAGCCGAAGCTATTCTCGCCGTGGCCGATGCGACGGGCAAAGGCATCGAGATGGTCGCATCCGCCATCGTCAAGCAGGGCGGCAGCGACGCCGTGGCGTTGCGTATTGCCGAGCAATATGTGACGGCGTTTAAGGAACTGGCTAAAGAGAGCACAACCGTTCTTCTGCCTGCCAACGCTGGCGATGCCGGATCGATGGTGGCGCAGGCGTTGACAGTGTTCGATGCCATCCGTAATAAAACGGCGGTGGGTTCTGCGCCGCAGGGCAAAGGGCCGTGGAGCGGGGCATAATGTTTGTCATTCCCGCGAAGGCCGGAATCTACGTCAGACGTCTTGCGTGTTGGCTGGCGTGGGTCCCGGCCTCCGCCGGGATGACGGCAGCGGCGTATGCCGACCAACACTGCCTCACCCTCTACGGCGACTGCAAATACCAAACCGGGTTCACCCATTTCGACTATACCAATCCCAATGCGCCCAAAGGCGGCAGCGTCAAACTGGCTGAGGTCGGGTCGTTCGACAATCTGAACCCGTTTATCCTGAACGGCGTCAAAGTGCCGGGCATCGCCGACTATCTGTTTGAATCGCTGATGGTGCAATCCTTCGATGAACCGATGTCGATGTACGGACTGGTGGCCGAAGGCGTGGCCGTGGCGCCCGATAATAGTTTCGCCGAATTCACCCTGCGCAAGGAAGCGCGCTGGCATGACGGCACGCCGATAACGCCGGACGACGTGGTATTCTCCTTTAATACGCTGAAAGAAAAAGGCGATCCCAGTTATCGAATTCTCTATACGCCCATCGCCTCTTGCGAAAAAACCGGCGCGCGCACGGTACGTTTTACCTTTACCGACACTAAAAACCGCCAGTTGGCGTTAATCGCAGCCAGCATGCCCATCCTGTCCAAAGCCTATTATGCCACGCATGATTTCGAGAAAACGACGCTCGATGCGCCGCTGGCCAGCGGGCCGTACGAAGTTGAGAGCGTCGATCAGGGGCGCTCGATCATTTATAAGCGCGTCAAGGATTACTGGGGCAAAGATTTAGCCGTCAACCGCGGCCAATATAATTTCGATGCCATCCGCTACGACATGTACCGCGACGAGAATGTCGATCTGCAGGCGCTATTGGCCGGGGAATACGATTTCCGCCGCGAATATATCGCCCGCAACTGGGCGACGGCCTATGATGCCCCTGCCGTCCAGGACGGCCGCATCGTCAAGCGCGAAATCCCCGACCAGACGCCGCAGGGCATGCAGGCCTTCATCTTCAATACGCGCAAACCGTATCTCTCCGACCGGCGCGTGCGCGAGGCCATCGACATGACGCTTGATTACGAATGGGAGAACAAGGCGATTTTTTACGGCGCTTACGTGCGCAACCAAAGTTTCTTCGAGAATACCGAATTCGAGGCCAAGGACTTGCCGCAGGGCAAGGAACTGGCGTTGCTTGCTCCATTTTCCCCCCTCCCCTTACGGGAGGGGGTTAGGGGGAGGGGGTCATCAGAACTCCCCTCCACCTTGCCCTCCACCGCAAGGGGGGAGGGTGATATGTTGCCCCCTGCCCTGTTCACTGAAGCATTCAAAAATCCAACGACCGACGGCTCCGGCAATGCGCGGGAAAACCTGCTGAAAGCGCAAGGCTTGTTGGAGGATGCAGGATGGGTTATCAAAGACGGAAAGCGCGTCAATGCGCAAGGCGAGCAGCTTTCCATTGAATTTTTGCTGCGCCAGCCGACCATGGAGCGCGCCATCGGCCCGATGCGCAAGAACCTGGAGCGTCTCGGCATCGCGTCTTCCATCCGCATGGTTGACGATTCGCAGTACCAGAAGCGCCTTGACGGCCACGATTTCGACATCGTGTCGATCTGGATCAACCGCGGCCTGTTCTATCCCGGCAGCGAGCAGGTGGCGCTGTGGCAATCGTCGCAGGCCGACGTTAAGGGCGGCAACAACCTGGGCGGCGTGAAAAGCAAAGCGGTCAACGCCGTGCTCGACGCGCTGACCTCGGCCAAAGACGAAGAAAGCCTGAAAGCCGCCGGGCGGGCGCTCGACCGCATCCTGCTATGGGAGCATTACGTCATCCCCAACTGGCATTCCAACGTCTTCCGCGTCGCTTACTGGGATAAGTTCGGCATGCCGAAGGTAACGCCGAAATATAATCTGGGGTTTCAGACGTGGTGGATTAAGAAAGCGAATAGCGATTAGCGGCTGATAATTATATCTTAATATTTTTACCTGTAGAATTACTCTCCATTCACAGAGGAGAATTCTATGCCATTGTATTTGCCATTATTGATAGCGTTAAGAACGAGCACTTTTCTTGCTTTTGCACTTTTCGCTGTGCTATTTGCGTGTCCGCTGGTGGCTGAGAGCATCCCTAGTCCAGAAGAGGCTGCTCAAGCGCGTTCTCAAGCCGAACAAGGAGACGCTGATGCACAATGGGATCTCGCCAAGATGTACATAAGTGGCCAGGGTATGCCCCAAGATGATTCAAAAGGTGTGGAATGGATGCGCAAGTCTGCACAAAATGGCAACGCTGACGCGCAAGCTGCTCTTGCTCTTAGATATGGGATGGGCGTGGGAGTACCTCAAGATCAATCGGAGGGTGTTAAATGGTGGCAAAAAGCTGCGGAGCAGAGAAAGCCTGTAGCACAATATAGCCTTGGCTTAATTTATTACAATGGCGCAGGAATACCAAAGGATTATGTCCAAGCCTATATGTGGGCCGATCTTGCGGCAGAACAAGATTATCCACTGGCAAGTGGATTGCGTGACACGATCAAAAAGTCAATGACACCAGAACAGATTGCCGAAGGTACACGCTTAGTCAATGAGTGGGGAGACAAGCATCCACGTACAATTGGCTATCGAGTGGGCCAGCTAATTGTCGGGCTAATATTATTAGGTGTTGCGGTGTTAGTGATTCGTTTCATTCGCTATATGTGGGGAGATTGATTAGTAAATACCTCTGCTGAAATAAGTTCGGCATCCCGAAGGTAACGCCGAAATATAATTTGGGGTTTCAGACATGGTGGATTAAGTGAGTGCTAGTGGCTAGTGCTGGTGACTAGTGATTTTAATTATGGTAAGGCTTATTCTCACTAGCCACCAGCACTAGCCACTAGCACCGATGACCGCCTACATAATCCGCCGCCTATTGATGATGATCCCTACCCTGTTTGGGATCATGGTGCTGAATTTCGCCATTGTGCAAGCCGCGCCCGGCGGGCCGGTCGAGCGCATGGTGGCGCAGCTGACCAGCCTGACCTCGGAGAGCGCCACGTCGCGCATCAGCGGCAGCGGCTCGGACCTGGCGGCGCGGCCAGACATGTCTACCAATATCAACTCGGTCTATCGCGGCGCGCGCGGGCTCGACCCGGACATCATCGCCCGCATTACGAAAATGTACGGCTTCGACAAGCCGCCGCTGGAGCGTTTCGGGCAGATGATGGGCAGCTACCTGCGCTTCGATTTCGGCGAGAGTTTTTTCCGCAACGAAAGCGTCATCAGCCTCGTGCTGCATACCCTGCCGGTGACAATTTCGCTGGGGCTGTGGACGACGCTGCTGGTGTATGTAATCTCGATCCCGCTGGGCATCCGCAAGGCGGTGCGCGACGGCAGCCCGTTCGACATCTGGACGAGCTGGGTCATCATCATCGGCTATGCCATTCCGAGTTTTTTATTCGCCATCCTGCTGATTATCGTCTTCGCCGGCGGCCATTACCTGCATTGGTTCCCGCTCAAAGGCCTGACCTCGGACAATTGGAGCGACATGGACTGGCCGCAGCGGATTATCGATTATTTCTGGCACATCGCCCTGCCGGTCGCCGCCATGACCATCAGCGGCTTCGCCAGCCTCACCATGCTGACCAAGAACTGCTTCCTCGACGAAATCAACAAGCAATACGTGCTCACCGCCCGCGCCAAGGGTTTGAGCGAGCAACAGGTGCTCTACGGCCACGTCTTCCGCAACGCCATGTTGATCGTCATCGCTGGTTTCCCCTCGGCGCTGCTGCGCATCCTGTTCACCAGCGCGCTGCTGATCGAGATTATATTCTCGCTCAATGGCTTGGGGCTCTTGGGCTATGAAGCCGTCATCAACCGCGATTACCCGGTGATGTTCGGCACGCTCTATATCTTCACGCTTGTAGGCCTCATCTTCAACCTGCTCGGCGACCTCGCCTATATGCTCATCGACCCGCGGATTGACTTTGAGAAAAGGGAGGTGTGATGGAAAAAGGTAGCAAGGAACACGGGCAAGCTCCCTCTCCCTCTCAGGGAGAGGGTCGGGGTGAGGGTAACCATCCGCGCAATTTGACATTGGTTCCATTAGCAAAAGGGCTGCGGCGACAATCTACCGATGTGGAAAGAAAGATATGGTATTATCTGCGGGATCGGAGGTTTGAGGAAATAAAATTCCGGCGGCAATATCCTGTCGGAAAATATATCGTGGATTTTGTGTGTGTCGAAAAAAAGCTGATTATTGAATTCGATGGAAGCCAACATGCGTGGAACCCTAAGCGCGACAAAATCAGGGATGAATGGCTCAATTCACAGGGCTATCGTATCCTGCGCTTCTGGAATAACGATGTGACGGAAAATGTGAATGGCGTGCTGGAAACGATACGCCATGCTTTAAGCGACCCTCACCCCGACCCTCTCCCTGAAAGGGAGAGGGGGGAGAATTAAATCCCGTCCCCCAATCTTCTTAGTATGTCATCAAGCTGGTTGAGCGTGGTGTAGGAGATGACGATCTCGCCGCTGCTGCCGCGGTCGTGGATGGCGACTTTGAGGCCGAGATTGTCCGACAGCGTTTCTTCCAGCGCCAGGATGTCGGCATCCCGCTGTTCCCCCGCCGGGTACGCGCCGCCGCCGCTTCTGCCGCGCGACACGCTTTTCTTTTCGATGCCCTGCGCCTGGCGGCTATAGCGCTCGGTCTGGCGGACGTTGAGGCCGCGCCGGACGATGTCGCGCGCCAGCTCGATGGCGCCCGGCACGCCGATCAGGGCGCGGGCATGGCCGGCGGTCAACTCGCCCTTGTCCAGCATGTCGCGGATTTCCTCGGGCAGCGACAGCAGGCGCAGCAGGTTGGCGATATGGCTGCGGCTTTTGCCGATAGTTGCCGCCAGTTCCTCCTGGGTGTATTCGAATTCCTCCATCAGCCGCTGGTAGCCGCCCGCTTCCTCGAGTGGCGACAAATCCTGGCGCTGGATATTCTCAACCAAGGCCAGCTCCAGCGCCTGCTTATCGCTGATGTCGCGGATGATGACGGGCACTTGCTCCAGCCCGGCCATATGGGCGGCGCGGCCGCGGCGTTCGCCGGCGATGATTTCGTATTTGCCCTCCTGCGTCTGCGACGGGCGCACGATAAGCGGCTGCATGATGCCGTTCTTGCGGATAGATTCGGCCAGTTCGGCAAGCGATGTCTGGTCGAACTGGCTGCGCGGCTGGAATTTGCCCGGATGCAGCTTGCCGACCGGCAGCGTATACACGCCTCCAGCCGCCGTGTCGGAGGGCTTGCCGGGCATGGGATGGACGTAATTTTCCGAAATGAGCGCCGAAAGCCCCTTCCCTAATCCGCGTTGCGTTACTGTAGCCATGATGTCCTCCTTTAGTTCAAGCTGCTAGTTCTTCCTTGCGGCGGCGCTCGCGTTTGAGCAGTTCGCTGGCCAGCTGGATATAGGCTTTTGAACCGGCGCAATGCATGTCGTAAATCAGCGCCGGCTTGCCGTGCGACGGCGCTTCCGACATGCGGACGTTCCGTGGAATGACGGCGCTATAGACCTGCTCGCCAAAATAAGAGCGCACGTCGCGCTCGATCTGCTCGGTGAATTTATTGCGGCGGTCATACATGGTCAGCACGATGCCCTGAATCGTAAGCTGGGCGTTGAGATTGGCGCGCACCAGCTCCACCGTGCGCATCAGGTGGCTCAGGCCTTCCAGCGCGTAAAACTCGCATTGCAGCGGGATCAGCACGGCGTCGGCGGCGACCAGCGCATTGATGGTGAGCAGCCCCAGCGACGGCGGGCAATCGATCAGTAGGTAATCATAATCGGCGGCATGAGGATCGATGGCGTTTTTGAGGCGGAATTCTCGCCGCATCAGGCTGACCATCTCGATTTCGGCGCCGGAAAGATCGATGGTAGACGGGATGATGAAAAGCCCGGGCACGGCCGTCGCCTGGACACCTTCTGTTAGCGGTACATCGTTTAAAATAAGATCGTAAGAGGTTACTTCACGCCGGCTGGGATCGATGCCAAAACCGGTGCTGGCATTGCCCTGTGGGTCGAAATCAATGAGCAGTACCTTCTTGTTTACCGCGGCGAGGGCGGTGGCGAGATTGACGGCAGTGGTAGTTTTTCCGACGCCGCCCTTCTGGTTGACAATGGCCAGTATCCTAGGATTTCTTTCGCTTCTTGTCATATCCCCCTCTTCCTTATATCGGTTAGCTTGAGGATTACACCCTGTGTATCAGCGACGCTGGGAATAATGGCTGCTTCAAATAACCACTGTTCTTTCGCATCTTCTATCTCCTTAGCGTAATTTTTTCCTTTATGGAAGAGGCAAGTGGTTTCACGTGAAACAAAAGTTAATGACAGTGACAAAATTTCATTAATCGGGGCGCATGCACGTGAAATAATAATACCGGCGGAAATGTTTTTGCATTCCTCAGCACGGCAATGATGGATAGAAATTTTGGTGTCGGTAAGGCGCGCCACTTCTTTCAGGAAGGATATTTTTTTGCCGGCGCTTTCGATTAGGTGCATGTCGGTAGCGCCGCAAATGGCCAGCACCATCCCAGGAAATCCAGCGCCAGAGCCAATATCGACGATAATTTTTGATGGGTCGTCTATGGCGTTCAATAATTGCAGCGAGTCGAGAAAATGCCGCTGCCACGCTTCCGGCAGCGTCGCCGGGCCGACTAGATTTATTCTGCTTTGCCATCTGACCAGTAGGTCATGATATAGCGTCAGGCGAAAAAATATTTCCTGAGAAATAGTATGGCAGCGATTTAATAGCGCAAATGGATCGTCACGCACAGGCTTTAACGCGTTCTGTTTTTTTAACATAGGCCATCAGGGTAATAACGGCGGCCGGGGTCATGCCCTGGATACGGCTGGCCGCGCCAATTGTCGGCGGACGAATGCGCGTCAGTTTGGTTTTGATCTCAGTGGAAAGCGATGGCAAAATAGCGTAATCGATGGATTCAGGAATCGCCATTTCCTCTTCTTTTT
>Ga0206970_10067_pt1 | contig 29441 bp, 32 predicted proteins | sample Alteio_BWOrgHeat_88_FD_152964 | JGI IMG/M metagenome (GOLD analysis project Ga0206970, IMG submission 152964) | Enriched cells from forest soil in Barre Woods Harvard Forest LTER site, Petersham, Massachusetts, United States -... | ecosystem: Environmental > Terrestrial > Soil > Temperate forest >... | reverse complement strand
TTTAACTTTTATACAAATATAAACATTTTTATTTAGTTAAGAAAAAAATCAAATGATTGTTCAGTGATAACTTCCCCTCATCCACCAACTCCCTGATCACTGTTATAACTTGCTCTTTTATAATTACTGGAAATTGCGCCACAATTTCCTGCATAGGCAGCTCCTTTTTCTCTTTCAGCAATTCCAACAATTGCGTTTTTAAGTCCTTATCTGAAATAGAAACTTTATTTTGCTTTTTCCTGCACACATCGCAATGCCCGCAATCTTTTGTGGTCTCTTCCCCGAAATAGTTTAGTATGATCTGCTCCCTGCATTTGTCTTCATTTTTAAGGAAGGCTATCATTGCAATGGTTCGGGTCTCATGGGTTTTGCGCAGGGTGTCAATACGTTTCAGGTCAATAATAAGATGCCTGCTGTCGACCCGGTAATGATGAAAGAAAAGCTGAGGACCTTCATTGGGCTTATTATATTCCAGTAAGTTCATTTCTGCCAGGCGGTATATAGCTTGTTCTGCTTCTTCCTGTTTTAATCTCAATTGTTTGGCGACTGCGCTGAGGCGGATAGCGGTAGGGTATTGAAATATGCTGCCGTAAAGCCGCAACAAGCCGGTGCTTACATAGTGCAGGTTGGGATAATTATCAGCCAATTCGTCCAAAGTATGCCTGCCGGTGATGAACTGTATGGTTGCAGGATGAAAAACAGACTCAGTGATCGTCCAAAGACCTTCCTGTTCCAGCAAACGGAGCGCATGTGATGCAGGAATAGCGAGTAGTCCGAATTTTCTACAGAAATCTGCGAGGTCAAAAGGATAGTATTGGTTCGGTTCTGTCCCGATTGCTATTTGCAGGTATTCCGCCACAGATTGGTAGACCTGTCTTAAATAAGCTTCGGGCGGAAAATGTAGTTCTGTACTTTCTTGCAGCCGAATGATGTCTGTGTTGTTATATAAAAGGAGTGCATGAGATGCCTTGCCATCTCTGCCCGCACGGCCAGCTTCCTGGTAATAGGCTTCCAGGTGCTCGGGGGCATCATAATGCAACACAGTCCTTACATCTGCCTTGTCAATACCCATGCCAAATGCAGTGGTTGCTACTACGGCAGGAGTTTTGTTTTGCATCCAGTCATTTTGCGCAAGTTCTCTTTTGTTTTTAGGCATGCCTGCATGGTAAACTGCAGCGTCCCTGCCCGACTGGTTGAGGTAACGAGCTACTGATTCAGTTTGTTTTCGGCTGCGGCAGTAGACGATGCTTGTTCCGGTACTACCTATCTGCCTTAAAGCATCGGCATTTTTGTTTTCTGTGTATCGTATTTCGTAAAAAATATTGGGGCGCTGAAAACTGTATTTGAATATTTTTGGTACCCGGGCCTGCAGTTGCAAAGCAATATCTTTTTGCACAGCAAGGGTAGCGGATGCGGTTAATGCAAAATGGGATGGAACTTCTTGGTCTGAATTGGGAACAGGAAGCAATGGCCTTAATGCCAATGGTGCTATAGAAACAACCTGTATGGACCTTAATAGCAATCTATATGCAGCAGGAGGATTTACCGACTCACCATTAGGTTACCAGGGAAATTCGTATGTAGCAAAATGGAACGGGGTATCCTGGAGCAAATTAGGCACGGGTATAAATGCGTTGAATGCGAATAACGCGATTTTCTCTATCCTTAGTGATGTATATGGGAATATATATGCTGCCGGAGCTTTTCAAAATGCTAATGGAAAAGAGTATGTCGCAAAATGGGATGGAAATACTTGGAGTGAAGTGGGTTCGGGCGTAAATGCATTGAATGCAGATAGCGTTATCATGACTACCATCATAGATGATTCTGGTCAAATATTTGCAGCAGGTTATTTTCTTGATTCAAGTGGTTATAACTATGTTGCCAAATGGGATGGGAATACTTGGAGCGAAGTTGGAACAGGCATTAATGCCCTAAATGCAAATGCCCCAATCTATACAATTTGTATGGACAAAAATAAGAACCTCTATGCTGCAGGTTATTTCACAAATGCAAATGGTAGTGAATATGTAGCAAAATGGGACGGCACATCATGGAGTGAATTGGGTACTGGTGCAAATGCTCTTAATGCAAATGCTGATATATTGTCAATTTGTTTAGACAGCAATGGTAATTTATATGCTGCGGGGGAATTTACCAATTTGAATCCATTTAGTTCAATTCGAGATAGTGGGTATACTTATGTCGCCAAATGGAATGGCATATCATGGAGTTCATTGCCTTTAAACCTAAATAATTCTGTTTCAAACTGGCAGATTGTTACAATGCACATCGATAAGGACCAAAATATTTATAACGCCGGATGGCTACAGGATACTCTTTACAATTGGTATGTTGCAAAATATGGCCCACTAACAACTGGAATTACCAATCTAAGTAGTAGCCAGTCAATCTCCATTTACCCTAACCCCACTAACGACTTTATCAACATAAATATCGATACTAAACTAGTAGGCACTCCCTATTCTATCATTGACAATTCCGGCAGAATTGTTAAAAACGGACAACTACAAAATGAGAAAACACAAGTTGATATTTGTGAACTGCCAATTGGCTTGTATGTGTTGCAAATAGGCAATGAGGCTAAACAGGTCTTTAAAGTGCTGAAAGAATAATTATTACACTGCTATTTCAATTCCTGTTTTCCTGATTTGCTCCATAAGAATCCCGTTTTTTTTATAATAAGAAGTTGGATAGGCGTGTACGTCAATATCGGGATAACGGATATTCACCAAACCTATAATATCGAGATTGTCAAGAATATTATCGCTGAATTTATCAGAAAATAAAGCAAGGTCGATATCTGAATTTTCATTCGCGTTGCCGTTAGCAAAAGAACCAAAAAGTATTGCTTTATCAATACGAAGAGGTAACGACTTACATTCACTTAAAAATTGTCTCGTCTTGTTTATTGCATTTTCTCTTGTAAGCATTGAGCTATAATTTTTATTTGTTCAAAATAATCAAGGCTTAGTTTTATATCCGTTTTCTTGTATAGGTTTTCTATGTCTTCAGGATACCTGCCTTCAATTTGATATTGATTTAGTTTTAGCAAAAATACCTGTTGTTCATCTTCCAATATAATATTTGCCTGTTTTAGCAGGGCCAATATATTATGAATTTTGGGTGGATAATTTTCTTCATTGTTTTTTATCCAAAGGGCTTTAGATATTTTTTCAATATACAAATGCCCGAAAAACAAAGCATGAACGTAACGTTTCCCCGCAAACAAGTAATTCATTGTCTCCACATCTTCTGCAACGCTGTTAAGCCAATAAGCTATATGTTCTTGCTTTGTCATCTGATATGCTAATTTACAAGATTTTTCTGTAAGGCTTGATATCACTTTGGTTTTAGCGTCAGGATCCTGTTAAAAACAAAAATGCCCCGCAATAAGCAGGGCATTTCAATATGATTATTCTAAGATTATTTAGAAACGCTCCAATCCGCTAAAAAAGAAATTGCCTTCAATAGCAGCATTCTCATCACTGTCAGAACCGTGTACGGCGTTCTCACCTACTGATGCAGCATATTTTTTACGTATGGTACCTTCATCTGCTTTGGCAGGGTCGGTAGCGCCTATCAGGGTGCGGAAATCAGCAACTGCATTACTTTTCTCCAGTATAGCGGCAACAATAGGCCCGCTGCTCATAAAATCGGTCAGTTCGCCATAAAAAGGGCGTGCGCTGTGAATTTCATAAAACAGTTCTGCCTGCTGCCTGCTGATCTTTGTGTACTTCATAGCAACAATGCGGAAACCTGCTGCATTGATCATTTGGAGGATATTACCAATATGGCCATTGCGTACTGCATCCGGCTTGATCATTGTAAATGTGCGATTGGACATAGAAAAGATTATTTTATAATTTGACGCCGCAAAAATAAGCAATATTCAAGCCCGCAAACCTTTAAATAGAGAAAATGTTGTTAAATTAATGCTCCCCACCGCTATTCGCAAAGAATTGCTTTTCTATAAATTTCTATTCAATACCTTTGCACCCTTAAAAATAAAAGCCCTTTAGCGAGGATAACATCCTCTCTAAACGAGAGATATAAATATGAGGCCGATACAAGACGCTTTCCCTTTATTGCAAACGCCTAAAAAGATCTTCATCACCACCCATCATAAACCGGATGGCGATGCAATAGGCAGTATGCTGGGCCTGTGTCACTATCTTACAAAAAAAGGCCACCATGTTAGCGCGGTAAGCCCGGGTGATATACCTGATTTCCTTTCCTGGATGCCCGGTGTCGATATCATGATGAATTATGAATCTACCCTAACTGAAGTTTTAAAAGTTTTATCTGATTGCGATTTGATATTTGGCGTAGATTTTAACGGTTTTGGACGCACCAAACACCTTACAACAGCGCTTGCCGAAGCTAAACAACCCAAAATACTCATAGACCACCACTTGATGCCTGAGCAGGTTTGGGATTATGGCATGAGCATACCCGAGAAAAGTAGTACTGCCGAAATGGTTTATGACTTTATTAATATGAACAACGATAATGCCCTTATTGATAAGGATATTGCGGCATGTTTATATACAGGCGTGATGACAGATACCGGCTCTTTCCGTTTCCCGATCACATCCGCAAGCGTGCATGAAATGGTTGCCGATCTGAAACATAAAGGACTGGATCACAGCCTTATACATGACGAGGTGTACGATTCCTGGACCTTAGGCAGGATGCGTTTCCTGGGTTATGTGTTGGTAGACAGGATGGAGATATTTCCGAAATACAATGCCGGCTTAATATCTTTGACCCGTAAAGAAATGAACTTATTTAATGTCCGTAATGGCGATACCGAGGGCCTCGTAAACTACCCATTAAGCATTAGCGGCGTCCGTTTTGCCACCCTTATTACAGAGCGCAGCGATGAGGTGAAACTTTCCTTCCGAAGCAAGGGTGATTTTGATGTGAGTGCTTTTGCAAGGGAATACTTCGACGGCGGCGGCCATTTTAATGCCTCTGGAGGGCGCTCAAAAACAAGTTTTATAGAAACAGTAGCATATTTTAAGAAAATTTTGTCCGATATTCACCCCCGATAATTTAAACATAATGATAAAAAAAGTATTACCGGTAGCTATTGCCGTTTGCGTGATCAGCTTTAGTAGCTGTAAACCAAAAAACAATTTCAAAACAAAGAACGGTTTTGAATACATGATCGTAAAGGATGAAAAAGGCAAAACTGCCAGTCCGGGCGATATCCTGAAAATGAATATCACTATCAGGGACGTTACTTACGACAAAAACGGGAAGGCCACCCGCGATAGCCTGCTGATCAGTTCAAGAGCGCAGAATCATGGTGAGCCGGTTGAAATGCAATTGCAGCCCTCAGGTAACAAAGGCGATTGGATGAGTTGCCTTACCCTCTTTTCTGCGGGCGACAGCGGCATATTCCGCATATCAGTAGATACATTAAGAAAAAGCTTACCTGCTAATCAGCCTTTACCTCCATACCTGGTTCCCGGCTCTATGGTAGTATATGAGGTATCTATGGTTTCTGTAAAATCTCTTGATGATTATAAAAAAGAAAAAGAAGCGAAAAGTGCAGAGCAATTGAAAACAGATGATAAGGCACTGCAGGATTATTTTACCAAGAATAATCTCCACCCTGAAAAAACCGCCTCAGGGCTTTATTATACAATCACAAAAGAAGGCAGTGGTAACCCGGCCCAGAAAGGACAGAGTGTATCTGTAAATTATACTGGTAAAGTGTTGGACGGCGTCACTTTCGATTCTAACCTGGATACTAATTTCCACCATAAAGAACCTTTTACTCTTACGCTGGGACAAAGACAGGTTATACCAGGATGGGACGAAGGGCTTGCATTGCTTAAAAAAGGCTCAAAAGCTACTTTATATATTCCTTCCACTTTGGCTTATGGCCCTCAAAGCCCTTCGCCGAAGATCGGACCTAATTCAATATTGGTTTTCGATGTAGAAATATTGGACATTAAGGACGCAGCCAAATCTGATAAAAACAACACTAGTGCAAATCTTATAAAACAAAAAAAATGAACAAAACTCACAAAATATCATTAACGCTTATTGCCCTTATTGCTTTTACTTCCTTTGCTACCACTGTCAGTGCTCAAAAGAAAACATCCGAATCATCCGGTACAAAGCTTAAGTTTAAGACAACTGCAAGCGGCCTGGAATACGATATAGTAAAAGATGAACCCGGCACTCAAACACCCAAAGCGGGTGATTATGTGGAAATGCATATCCATGCCAGTTGCGGCGATTCGAGCCTTTTTGATTCCCGTACCATGAATAAAAATGAACCGGTATCATTTCAATTGCAAAATCCTACATTTAAAGGTGACCCAGCCGAAGGCTTTATGCTTTTAACTGCGGGCGACAGCGCCATTTTCCGTGTTTCTGTTGACTCTATCAGGAAAAACGGCAACCAGCTTCCGCCTTTTATGAAGGATGGAATGAAAATACAGTACAATGTCGTAATGATAAGCATTAAGACCCAGGAGCAAAAGAAAGCGGATGACGAAGCGAAATCATCGAAACAAAAAGAAATAGATGAGACTATGCTTAAAGATTATTTTGCAAAAAATAATATCCAAGCCACCAAAACCGAATCAGGCATGTATTTTAAGATCACTAAAGCCAGCGAAGGCAAAAAACCGTCCGTTGGCGAAAGTGTAACAGTTAACTACACCGGTAAAACAATGGATGGGAAAACTTTCGATTCTAACCAGGATTCTAATTTCCACCATGTGCAGCCATTCACTTTTGTTATTGGTAAAGGCCAGGTTATAAAAGGCTGGGATGAAGGTATCGCTCTCCTGAAAAAAGGAGAAAAAGCTACTTTATATATTCCTTCTCCTTTAGCCTACGCAGATCGCAGTCCTTCGCCGCTTATCCCTGCAAATTCCATTCTTATATTTGATGTGGAATTGAATGATATTAAAGCAGCCGATGCTGCTCAGGCGGCCGATAAACCTGCACCTGCAATGAAACCCGCTCCCAAAAAGAGCAAATAATAAACAATGAGGCCTTATATTTTTTATAGCATTTTTTTTATGTGGTATTTGCTTCCGGCAAATACCACATTTGCTTATACCCATGCCGATACCCTGCGTGGTAGCAATGGCATTGGCCGCTACTGGTGGGATGTTCAGCATTATGATCTCAATATCCGCCTGGACACCGCTACCAAAACCATAGAAGGTATAAACAAAATAAGTTTTACTGTCACCCACAAGCCGCACGATAGTATGCAGATAGACCTGCAGGAACCCATGGTTTTGGATTTTGTGGATTTAGGAACAGAAAAACTAAAATTCACAAAAGACGGAAATGTTTATTGGGTGAAATATTCTTTCAGTAGCTGGAATCAAGGAAAAACCGAAACTATTAGTATTGGTTATCACGGCGCCCCGCGTATTGCGAAAAACCCACCATGGGATGGTGGCTTTATATGGACCAAAGACAGCACTGGCAAGCCCTGGATAGCTGTTGCCTGCCAGGGTTTAGGAGCAAGCGTTTGGTGGCCTTGCAAAGACATCCAGAGTGATGAACCTGATAGTGGCATGGATATGACCTACAAAGTCCCTTCGGGCCTGATATGTATTGGCAATGGAAAATTAGTGGAACAAAACGGGTTGTCATATCACTATACCCAATGGCATTGGCAGGTAAAAAACCCGATCAATAATTACGATGTGTCTTTTTATATTGGCGACTATGTTCACTGGCAGGACACGCTTGACGGAGAAAAAGGCAAACTTCCCCTCGACTTTTGTGTGCTTAGGTATAACGAAGCAAAGGCTCGCAAACAGTTTGAAATAGTAAAACCCATGTTACAATGCTTCGAAAATAAAATGGGCCCTTACCCTTTTTACGAAGATGGTTATAAACTTGTTGAGGCCCCCTATCTCGGCATGGAACACCAGAGCGCAGTGGCTTACGGCAATCTTTATAAAATGGGTTATCTCGGCCTGGACAGGAGCCTCAGTGGCCAGGGCCTGAAATTTGATTTTATAATAGTGCATGAAAGCGGCCACGAATGGTTTGGCAATAATATCACCGCAAAAGACATTGCCGATAACTGGATACATGAAGGTATCACCACTTATTCCGAAACTATTTTTGCTGAATGCCTCTTGGGCAAAGAAGCTGCATACCAATATTGCCGTGGCGAGTGGCATAATATACGCAACGACAAACCCATTATTGGCGACTACGGGGTTCAGAATGAGGGTTCAGGTGATATGTATGATAAAGGCTCCGCTGTGATACACATGATACGCATGATGATGGATGACGATAAAAAATTCTTTAAAATACTGAAGGGCCTTAATGAAACATTTTATCACAGTACAGTTACATCTGCTGATGTGGAAAACTACATCAGCAAACATTCCAAACTGGATCTGCAGGCTTTCTTTAACCAGTACCTGCGCAGCACCGACATCCCTGAACTGGAATATTATGTAAAAGACAAGCAGTTATTCTTTCATTTCAACAATATTGTACCCGGCTTTACTTTACCGCTTGAACTCAGCGACGGCACTAAATTAAGAGAGATCAGCCCATCATCAGACTGGCAACATGTCTCATGGAAAGGAGGCTATAATATTTCTTTTTCGAAGGATTTTTTGATACGGATAAAAGAATAGGCACTTTATCCACATTGTTATTAAAATCCCACTCCCGCTAAGCCGCTTTTTGTTAGGTTTGTACAAAGTCAGACTATTCATCTTTTGAATTTTTATTTTTGACTCGCGAAACGAATGGCTAAGAAAGAATCTGCAGAAACACCTTTAATGAAACAACACAAGGATATTAAGGCAAAATATCCTGATGCTGTATTATTGTTTCGTGTGGGCGATTTTTATGAGACCTTTAATGAAGATGCCCATGTCTCTTCCCGTGTATTAGGCATTACGCTTACCAAACGCTCCAATGGTTCCGCCTCTTCTGTTGATCTTGCAGGCTTTCCGCACCATGCGTTGGAAACCTATTTGCATAAACTCGTAAAGGCGGGTTACCGTGTAGCCATCTGCGACCAATTGGAAGACCCCAAAACCTCAAAAGGCATTGTGAAACGCGGGGTAACTGAATTAGTAACCCCCGGCATTGCCACCAGCGATAAACTATTGGAAAACCGCAGCAATAATTTCCTTGCTGCCTTATACCTTGGCGAGCCGGAATGCGGTATCGCATTTCTCGACATCAGCACGGGCGAGTTTTATGCCGCCCAGGGCAGCATGGAGTATATGGACAAGCTCATACAGAGTTTCCAGCCATCCGAGTTGATATTGTCCAAATCGCAGATAAAACGATTTAAAGAAAATTTCGATTCCAAAATATATACATTCCAGTTAGATGAATGGGTGTTCCAGGAACAATATACTTACGACCTGCTCCTGCAACATTTCCAGACCCAATCTATGAAAGGATATGGTATTGAAGATCTGAAGGCTGCAATCATAGCATCCGGTGTAGCTTTGCATTATCTTAAAGACACCGAGCATCCCGACCTGCAGCATATCAATACCCTGCAGCGTATTGTAGCAAGCGATTTTCTCTGGATGGACCGTTTCACCATCCGCAATCTGGAATTGCTGAACAGCACCGACGAACGCGGTACAAATCTTTTGCGTGCCATAGACCATACCCATACTCCTATGGGTGCACGCCTGCTGAAACGCTGGCTTATTTTCCCTTTATTCGACTTGCATAAGATAGAACACAGGTTGAATCTTGTAAGCCACTTTATTTTGTCGCAAGACCTGAACCATGCCCTCACCAACCTTGTAAAACAGATAGGTGACGTGGAGCGCCTGATAGGAAAGATACCACTTAAAAAAGCAAATCCGCGCGAAGTGATGCAATTGGCACGCAGCCTGCATTTTATGGAACAGATGCGCGCACATTGCATGCAATCAGGTGAAGAATCGCTGCGCAAACTGCTGGACAATTTGCAGCCTTTGCCCGAACTGCAGCAACGTATCAAACAAACGATCGTTGATGAGGCCCCATCGCTTGCCATAAAGGGCGGCATGATCCGTGAGGGAGTATCAGAACAATTAGACCACCTGCGCACAATATCCCGCAGCGGCAAGGACTACCTGATACAGATACAGCAAAAGGAATCGCAACGCACAGGTATATCTTCTCTTAAAATAGCTTACAACAATGTATTTGGCTATTACTTAGAAGTCACTCATACACATAAAGACAAAGTACCCGCAGACTGGATTCGCAAACAAACGCTTGCCAATGCGGAGCGTTACGTAACACCCGAACTGAAAGAATACGAAGAGCAGATACTGGGCGCAGAAGAAAAAATACTGGCGCTTGAGATGGAACTGTACCAACAATTGCTGACAGCCATCGAACCTTATATCTCGGCCATACAAACAAACGCACACATCACAGCCCAGGTGGATTGCCTGCTATGTTTTGCCAATAATGCCCGTCAATACAATTATCATCGCCCCAACCTCGTTCACGAACCTATCATCGATATTAAGAATGGGCGACACCCTGTTATAGAACAACAATTGCCACCGGGCGAGTCTTATGTTGCCAACGACATCAAGCTGGACAAAGAAGAACAGCAGATCATTATTCTCACGGGTCCCAACATGAGTGGTAAATCTGCCCTGCTTCGCCAAACCGCACTTATCACGCTGATGGCGCACATGGGTTCTTTTGTGCCTGCCGATGCGGCAACTATTGGCCTTACTGATAAAATATTTACCCGCGTAGGTGCATCGGATAATCTGAGTGGTGGCGAAAGTACTTTTATGGTGGAGATGAATGAGACCGCCAGCATCATTAACAACATAAGCGAGCGCAGCCTGGTACTACTGGATGAAATAGGCCGGGGCACCAGCACCTACGATGGCATTTCCATTGCCTGGTCTATAGTGGAATACCTGCACAATAGCCCTGCCAAACCCAAAACATTATTCGCCACTCACTACCACGAACTGAACGAACTGGAGCACCAGCAGGCCCGCGTGCGCAACTATCATATCACCCATAAAGAAACAGGCAATAAGGTTATCTTTCTGCGCAAACTTGCCCCCGGCGGCAGCCGCCATAGCTTTGGTATACAGGTGGCACGCATGGCGGGCATGCCCCCTGCCCTGTTGAACCGCGCCAACCAAATACTTGCCCTGCTGGAAGAAAAACATGGCAACAGCGGAGAAACAATGGAACAGGTAAAAAAGATAAAACCTGCCACACCCACCTACCAGCTAAACATCTTCGATGGCCTTAGCGCCGACATGCGACGCATACAAGAGGTATTGCAGACCATGGATATTAATACTCTTACTCCGGTAGAGGCTTTACTAAAACTGAACGAACTGAAAGGCATAGTAAGCCAGTATCAATAGAAAGTGAAGTCAAGTAGAGCTATAATTAATAAAATTCTCGTAAATTTGTAAATAAATAATTTTATTAATGCTTACAGTACATCCGCAATATATTACAGATACAGCAGGCAAAAAATTGGTAGTACTGCCAGTCAACGAATTCGAAATTATCATGGAGGAATTGGAAGAACTGGAAGATATACGCTTGTATGACGAAGCAAAAAAGAATGATACCGGCGAACGCATACCCATGGATGAAGCCTTTAAAATGATTGAAGCCAAACACAAAAAAGCTGAATAGTGGTTTATTCCTTAAATTTCAGCAAACAAGCAATCAGGGAATTAGAAAAGATCAACGAACCTTATTATTCCAAGATCAAACTGGCTATTACTAATCTCACTATAAACCCACGTCCCCACGGATTTAAGAAACTGAAAGGCAGAGATGGGTACCGCATCCGTGTCGGGGATTATAGGATCATTTATGATATTTTCGACAAAGTGCTTCTAGTAGATATTATTAATGTTGGAAATCGAAAAAATGTTTATGAGTGACCCTCATTCGGAGACTGTAGAAAAAGCGGCGCTAATATCGCTTCAAATTATGAATCTTAGCCTCTTTGCCCCGCAGATGCGGGGGTTAAACCCTTTCGTGAAAATTCCTTTACTTTACATACATGGAGCAGAAATTCCGCATGGATAAAACAGCCTTTGAAGCCACAAATGCAAAAGACGCTGACAACCATATTAAATACTGGAAAGATAAAACCTATACCGAAAGATTGGAAGCAGCGTGGTTTCTGATAAAACACGCATACCAGGTGGATGACTCACATCGCATGGACAAAACAGTTTTTTCAAAAAGGAAAAGATAATGGTAAATATTTTCAATGACGATTTTATTGATTTTATAACTTGTTTCAATAAGCACAAAGTAGAGTATATACTTGTTGGCGGCATGGCGGTTATTTTAAATGGCTATGTCCGCACTACAGGCGATATGGATGTATGGGTTAGAAAAACTCCCGCTAACTACAAACTTATTGCAAAAGCCTTTCATGATTTCGGGATGCCTTTATTTGACATGACAGAAGAAAAATTTTTGGGAGATGAATTTGATGTCTGGAGTTTTGGAAGAGACCCAAGCAGAATTGATTTAATGACGAGTGTAAAAGGCCTGGAATTTGATAAAGCATTTAATATAGCTCAACATTATACAGAGTCAAACATACCAATTCGATTTTTACATGTTACTAGCCTTATTGAAGCCAAACAAGCTTCGGGCAGGCATAGGGATATTGATGATATTGAGCAATTGAATAAAAAATAAAATTATTCGCCGCATACAAGAAGTTTCCGCCGTTGTAGGTATGTATGGCAGCTTTGTGTACAAGCGATACCGACAACCGAAGTATAGCCTTTTTACTTTACGCCATTAACAAAAACTATTGGAGAACCCCTCTGTTCATGCCCTACTTTGACTTAAAATTTGATGTTTCATAAAATTATACTTACCTTTGGCGTAAGTAACGCAGTCCGTTAGTATGATAGTATCATTTGGCTCAAAGGAAACTGAAAAAATATGGAATGGCGAAAGGATCAATAAGTTGCCAAATGAAATACAGGAAATCAGCCGAAGGAAATTAAGAATGCTTAATAATTCTCAAAATATAGCAGACCTCAGGATACCGCCATCTAACAGGTTGGAAAAATTAAGCGCTAAGCTGAAAGACTTTTATTCTATCAGGATAAATGACCAATGGCGGATCATTTTTAAATGGAATAGCGGGAATGCATTTGAAGTAAAAATTACAGATTACCATTAAAATGTAGAAATATGGCAAAACTTAAAAATATACACCCCGGGGAAATTCTAAAAGAAGAGTTTTTAAGAGAACTGGAAATTTCAGCTTACCGCCTTGCCAAAGATACAGGTATCCCGCAAACAAGAATATCACAGATTATAAATGGCAGAAGAAGCATAAGCGCCGATACTGCTTTGCGATTATCAAAGTACTTTGGTAATTCGGCCAAATTCTGGATAGGCCTTCAGGATGATTATGATCTCGAAGAAGAAGGGGTTTTAAAGGCAGGAGAACTGGACCAAATAAAACATTATAGCGCTAAGGCAGCATAAATTTTATATCCAATGAACTCAGACCACTTTTCAGATCTGCCCGATTGGGACGATGAAATATTTTTCCTTGATGAAGATCAGGAAGGAGAAGAATGGAAACCCAATCCCACTCGCGAAGCCTGCAAAATATTATACCTGAAATGGAAGGACATATTGTTTCTGCTCAAAGGCATATTATCTCCCTTCCTCGAAAACGAAGAGGATTCATTTGAAAAACACAGCGCAGGCGACCTTATAGGGGATGCTTATATAGTAGGCGCCAAAATCAAAAGTTCGGAGGCCGGTGGTATTTATGTCCTAAGAATGGAAAATGCCGCCATTATCCGTAAACATGCACAGGAGATAGCTTCGGGGCTCCTGTTATTTTTGGAAGAAGATTCCATCGACGAAAAACATATCAAAGTGCTGCGAAACGAAATAGATAATTTTCGCCAGCTATTCATAGAATGGGTAAACACATTTGAGAAGGACGAGTTTACGGATGAATGGGGCTTGTTTATTTAAGCCTATAAATACAATAACAAATACAGCCCCATTAAACCCGCAATAGGTATGCTGATATTATCATAGCCTTTCCTGCTAAAGGCTTCTGCTGTTGTAGTTAGAGCCGCTATGAGCACGGCAGACAATAACATTTGCAGAGAGATTATTTGATGATTCAATTTCATGGCCAATGCTAGGTAAATAGCAAAGGCGCTCAAAAAGAAAAAAGAAGAACCTGTAAGAGATTTATGCTCCTTCCCTACTCTATATCTTCCATAGGGCCATTTTTTGCCGCTCAATGCAGCTATGGGATCTGATATGGCAAGGATAAGAATAGGTAAATAAAAATAAATATACTGCTCGCCAAAATGCTCAAATGCCAGGTAACATATAAATACCGATACAGGGTAACAAATACTGCCGGCTGATTCCCTGCCAATGGCATTAATAGATTTTAGAAACCCAAAGCGCAAGCTGGCAAATAGTAATAAAGCAAAGGATAAACACAATATCAAGACTGACCAATGGCTTGTTAACATGACAGGAAAAAGAAGGGTAAGCAGGCCGGTTCCGAAGTGAGTGAGCTTGCGCGTTATTTCTGCTTTTACTTTCAGAAAGTGATACAGAAGTTCAGAAACAGCAAACAACAAAAGAAACAATGCCGCCAATATGCCAATATTGATGAAGTCTGTTCTCATACTAAATGAAAATAGTTTAAAAAATAAAAAACTGCTCCTGCAACAATAAAACTATCAAACCTGTCTAACACCCCACCATGGCCCGGTATAATTTTACTATAGTCCTTTATCTTGCATATTCTTTTATAATAAGATGCCGCCAGGTCACCGGTCAATGCTGCAATGCATAGTACTGTAGAAAGAATAAACACTTGTGCTAAACTGAACCCGAAGTCTTTACTAAGTGCCACACAGGTAACAATAGTAATAATATAGCCTCCCAATAAACCTTCTATAGTTTTGTTTGGGCTTACATTCGGGCTTAATTTATGTTTTCCGAATAGCTGGCCCGATATCTGGCAAAAACCATCGAAAACGAATACAAGCAGATAAACATATAACTTATTACTTGCCGACTGGAGTATAGCATAGTGCCAAAACCCGAAAGCGACAATAGAATATATTACCAGTGCTGAAATTAATTGTATCACACGACCTTCACGCACATTTAACCAGGCACTCACTATTTCATACAAGCCAAGCAATAGAATAGCAATTGCAACCAATCTAAGTTCATTATCATGCAGGATAGCTTCAATAACAATATTTACTACGGCTAAATAAACAACGTATTTCAGCCACCTTTCTTTATTTTCACTAATATTCTTTCCTTTCCGGTTGATAAAAAAAATGGAAATGGCGCCAATCAAGAAATACAAGATGACAATAAAATAAACGTGCTGCAATAACATAGGCGTCTATCGGTTTATTTTCTTTAATAAAAAGACACTTTTTATATCCGACCTTAACTCTTTCATCACAAACAAAGCAAGCGTTTCTTCTATATAGGCGATAAAACTCATTATCATCATAAAATAAAAATACCAGGCTGCATATCCAAAATTGAAGAAAGTAAAAATGAAAATACCCTGCACATAGCCTGTAATTTTATAAGAGTATAAATGCAGGCTTTGTATCCTTTTAAATTTTATCAGGGAGATAATATAGGGGGCGAAGTAGCAGGCCATCAGAAAAATAAAAGCAAAGCTGTGTTCGTGTACAAACTCTTTTTCTAAAAAAATAAAACCCGCAAGCGCCATTATAAAGGTACCCATGTCAGCAATAGAATCCAGTCGGGCGCCAAATTCTGTCTGCAAATTAAAAACACGCGCTATTAACCCGTCTAAAATGTCGGTAATAAGATTAATGGAAATAAGAATGATAAACAGATGTTTGTCGGAGGTTGCGATGGAGTAAATAAGAAATGGCAGGGCAAGAAGCCTGTATGCAGATAGCGCATTAGGGATATTGATTATTTTTTCTTTCTGCCCAGGCATAATGGCTGTCTATTTTTCTTTTTTTCTTCCAAATTTTTTATGTGCTGAAGAGAAATGCCCTGCAGACAGTGCAGCCGCTATCGACAACTCTCCTGCCAGTATCACTGCGCCGCATATCTCTGCAAGCTTCCTGGCATTGCCGGGGCCAAAACAATCCATTAATTCAAGACATTCTCTTTGCGTAGGTAAAGCCGTACCACCACCTACCGTTCCCAGCATCAGGTTTGGCAGAGTGACACTGGCGTATAAAGAATCATCTTTATTATGCTCCATTCGTGTAATACCTGTAGCGGATTCTGCAACACATGCGGCATCCTGCCCAGTGGCTATAAACATAGCAGCCAGGCCGTTGGCATAATGCCCCTGTGCGCCTATGGCTCCGCTCTGTATTACTCCTATAGTCGATGAACGCCAGTATTCAGCCATCGCCTCCGATGTGGTTTTTAATACATCCTGCACAATGTTTGCAGGCAATAAGATTTCAGAAGTTACCTTCTTGCCTCTTTGTGATACAAAAGAAAGGGTCGTTGCTTTTTTATCACCCGAAGAATTACCTTCTATAAACCATAATAAAGGTTTGACAGGCGATTCTTCTAAAATATAATTACAAATGGCATCCGTGCAAAGTGTTACCATATTTTGTCCCGACGCGTCTCCTGTGTGATATTCGAACGTCAGTATAAGATGATTGCCCTCTATTGCAATCTTCATATCAGACAACTTCGCAAACCTGCTTGTTTGCTCCGTGATGACCTTGTATTTATCAATTTGTGGCAAAGTCCATACAAGAAAAGCGCCGAGTTCTGCCAGGTTCTCAAATTTAAACACAGGGCTTCTCTGCACGCCTTCCACCAGGCAAATGGAAGTAGCGCCACCAGCCATATAGCAGGCCTTTGCCCCCCTGTGATAAGATGCTACCAATGCGCCTTCTGTGGTGGCCAATGGCACAAAATAATCTCCGTAAGCTGCGGAACCAATTACTTTCACGGGGCCTATCACACCTGTAGGTACCATAGACATGCCAATATAGTTCTCTATATTTCCTTCCAGTATTTTGGCGTCCATTAGTTTACTTCCTGCGCTTAAAGCACCTAAACCTGTCCCCATTTCTTTATATAGAAAATCCAGTCTTTTAGCTGTTCCTTCGCTCGTTGTTGCAAGCTCCACAGGTAGCCGGTCACTTTTCACATTATTTGCAGGCTTATTTTTAATATTCTCAATAAGTTGGTTTACATCCTGGAAAGTATTTAATACACCTAATGCTTTGATAGATTGTTCTATAGATGAGGCCATAAGATTAATTTTTTGAAAAAGTAATTAATATAAATGAGATATACTTTTGTTTTTACGGACTGGCATGGTTTTTACACCTCTCTGAAAAAGATGTGCAATGAAAAAAGCAAAACAAGATCTACCAGGTTATCCGCATTACCCTGCGAAGGAAGACATAACAAATCAGCAAAACAATAATGGCGAAGAAGCATTTGACGATGAAAGTATATTGTTGCCTGACACTTCTGATATACCGGGGCAGGAAGCAATTAAACCCGCGCCATTAAGAGGGATTGGTGATAACACGGTTTCTTCAGCAGATGAAGAAGACATTGTAAATGGCGACAGCCTGGATAAAACCGATGACGAAATAGGTATTGTACCAGGAACAGACGCAGACCTGACTAATGAAGATATCCGCAACCTGGAAATGGCTGACCGCGATATGGGTTTTAAAGACGACAGGGACATAGAAAGCCTTGGCCTTGATGATACCGATGAGGATGGCGACCGTCTAAACGAAGAAGGAACTCCGGAAGACCTAGGCAAGGAACTGGATATACCCGGCAGCGAACTGGATGATGCAGATGAGGCTATAGGCGAAGAAGACGAAGAAAATAATCTATAAGACGTTCCTGCCAAATAGGGAAAACCGGCTTGTTTGGGTTCTATTTATGCTATTTTTTCTTGGGGTTCTGACTGGTATGAAAAATAGAATCATTGTAGATCTGTTTGGTTTTGTTTTCAATTCTATATATTATCAGGTAAGGAAAAACCTTTATTGTTGTTTCCCTGATGGAATGTTTACGCCTGATTCCTTTTAATGGATTCTTTTCAAGAATGCTAAGGCTATTAATACCTGTTCTTTAAACCGGTCGCCTAATCCCTGCTGTTTTTCCTCATACCATTCCCAAGCCTCTAACCACTCTCTATATGCCCGTTCGGATAAAACTGAAACATAGGTCATTTCCTGCTGCTTTTAGATTTTAGCTTTGCAATTGCAGCGTTTACGTCCTCCTTGCTATGCACTTTCATTTTTCCGTTTTTCCATGCCTGGTAGTTCGTATCAAGTTCATTTACAAAGGCTTTATCTTTCCACCATTCCTTTTTTTGTTCAATATCATCCTCCAGCATCATAAAAATAGCTTTGATCTTTTTATCATCAGCGACACGTATATAGTCATACAATTTATCCCTTATTGCCAATGTAGTCATATCGTATTATTTATAAACGAATTTAGTAATTTTCCTCCATTCTTAATAAATAAGAAAAGCCCCGGCTTGCGCTGAGGCTTTAATTTGCTGCAATACAGGTAATTGCTTACCCATTGCAACCGAGGTTTGGCACCGTCGCAAAGATAGGCATTTTATCCTAATAAAACAGTAAAATACAATGTAAAAACGCTGAACTTTGCGCCTTAACTGCCGCCTAGCCATTGGCAGGCCTTTGCGGTAAAATATCTATATTTAACGATGCATAAACCCGGCAACCGCTATTTCATTATCAACAAACCCTACAATATGCTCTCTCAATTCATCGGTTCCGATGGAATGGAAAGGCTAGGCGATCTGGACTTTGATTTCCCCGAGGGCATACACGCTATTGGCCGGCTCGACAAACAATCTGAAGGCCTCCTGATATTAACCACCAATAAAAAAATAACCAAATTATTATTCAGCAGCAAGGTCCCGCACAAACGCACTTACCTCGTTATGGTAAAAAATGTGGTCAGCCCGGAAAGACTACAAGAACTCATATCGGGTGTTACCATCTCGGGCAAGGGCGGCATTGACTATACTACCCCAGCCTGTGAGGTCAGCATTGTTCAGAAACCAACGGACCTTTTTAAGGGCTCCTTCGAACTGATAGAAAACTGGCCACATACGTGGCTCATGATAACTATATACGAAGGTAAATACCACCAGATCAGGAAAATGGTCTCTGCCGTACACCACCGTTGCCAGCGATTGATACGCTTATCTATCGAAGACCTCCAACTGGCCGATCTGCAACCGGGTTGTGTAAAGGAAATTGAAGAAAATGATTTTTTCGCGCGCCTGAAGATCGAGAACTAGTGATCGCTATTTTTTAGGCTTCCTTTTTATAGGCTTGCCATACTTTGCCATCATCTTGTCCTTATAGCTCTGCTTTTTAACAACAGGTCTTTTCCTGTTCTTTTCAGATTTTTCATGAAATGCCGCTCCCCTGTCTTCCCTGTTGGGCAGTTTTATCAGCACTTCTTTCATTCTTACTTTGGGCTTTTCATCTTCTGTAAGCACATCAGATATTTCCAGGTCTTCAGGCAATGGCAGCATGGGTATCTTATAATTCATCAAGGCCTCTATATCGTCCTGCGATTCTTTTTCCTTTTCCGTAATAAAAGCAATGGCTATACCAGGCTTGTCTGCCCTGCCCGTTCTGCCAATACGATGCATATAGTTTTCGGGCACTTCGGGCATGTCAAAATTGACAACATGGGTCACCTGCTCCACATCTATACCACGGGCTATGATATCGGTGGCAATAATAAACCGGTAAGTGCCGTCTTTAAATTGATTAACAGTATTAAACCTGTGGTTCTGTTCCTTATTGGAATGTATCACGCCCACCTGCCCCGGAAATTTAGGTTCTATTTGTTCGTATAACTGGTCGGCCAGGCTTTTGGTGGCTACAAATACCAGCACTTTGCTCATATCTGCATCCGTCGACAAGAGCATCTCAAGCAAATTTACTTTAGTATAGAAATTCGGAACATGATAAGCAGTTTGCTTAATATTTATAAGCGGTGTGCCGGTTGGCGCCGCTTCTATTATTTGGGGATCATTAAAGTGCGTCTTTATCAATAACTCCACGTCTTCTGTAATGGTAGCCGAGAATAAAAGGTTCTGGCGTTTCGCCGGCAAGAGGTCCAATATATTGTTTACTTGTGTACGAAAACCGAGATTAAGCATTTCGTCCATTTCGTCGATAATAAGGCGTTTTATTGCCCTCATCTTCATTGCCCCGTCATAAGCAAGGTCCATTAATCGCCCCGGAGTAGCAACCACCACATCTGCTCCGTTTTCAAGTGCTGCCGCCTGCGGCTTCATATTCACACCGCCATACACGCCAACTACTTCGAGCGTCATATAAGTGCTTAGTTTCTTTACCTGTTCCACCACCTGAACGACCAGTTCACGGGTCGGCACAATTATCAATATCTGTGGAAACCTGTCTTTCGAATATTTCCATAATCTCAGGCAGGGCAAAAGGTAGGCAAATGTCTTTCCTGTACCTGTTTGTGCAATACCACATACATCCCGCCCCGACATAATAACAGAAAAAGCTTTTTGTTGTATGGTAGTGGGTGTGCTATATCCCAGGTCGTCCAGCGCATTCAGTAAAGGGGTACTTAGATTCAGGTCGGAAAAAGTCATATTGCCGCAAAGGTAAGCTAATCCTTTTTCATCGTTTTCGGGTGCTAAAAAAGCTACCATCTGGCATGTGTTTATTCTTAAAATGCACCGAAAGAAGAAATATTTGGACATTTTTTTTACATTTATCCCACATACGCATAAGTATAAAATCTGTTTCGTTGAAGAGATATTTATTTTTTGTCGCCTTGCTTGTCATCTGCTTCCGGCAGAACCTGCATGCCCAGTTACAAGGGCAGCCATATATTGATTCATTACTTAAAGAGCTACCTAAAGCTACAGAGGATACAAATAAAGTAAACCTGCTTAATGCCATTGCGTATAATTATTATTCAATTAATTCAGATGATGGCATAAAATATGGACAGCAGTCCCTGGCCCTTGCAGAAGAATTGAACTGGAAAAAAGGAATAGCTATAGCAAACCATATTCTTGGTGTTAATTATTTCAGCAAATCGGATTATCCCAAATCATTGGAATACCACCTTAAAGCATTAAGAATAAATGAAGAGCTAAAAGAAAAAAAAGGCATAGCAAAAGACCAGTTAGGTATCGGGCTTGTCTATGATTATCAAGGCGAATATGCTAAAGCATTAGAGTATGACCTTAAAGCATTAAAAATAGAAGAAGAACTGGATGACAAATATAATATTGAAATAAACCTGGGTAATATAGGCGAGGTATATCAAAACCAGAACGATTATCCTAAAGCGCAGGAGTATTATGGTAAGGCATTGCAAATGTCTGAGAAACTGGGTGATAAAATGGGCATAGCCATCAACACGGGCAATATTGGCGAGGTGTATGCTTATCAAAAAGAATACGTCAAAGCATTGGAATACTTCTTAAAAGTGTTAAAAATATTTGAAGACTTGGGTAATAAAAATGCTATTGCTACCAGCATGGGAAACATAGGCGAAGTATATTTTAAAATGGCTAAGAACGCAAAGAATGCTAAACCGGGTGATAACGTCATTATCCTTAGCCAGCACGACCTGTCCAATAAAGCATTAAGTTATACAGACAGCGCGATAGCACTTTGTAAGGAAATAGGTTATTTAGGCCCACTTATAGAGTTTAGTAAAAATCTTTCTTCCCTGGACTCCTTTATGGGAGATAATGTGGGTGCGCTGCAGGCCTACAAACAATATACTTTCTACCACGATTCTGTTTACTCAAACCAGAATAAACAAAAGATCTATGACCTGGAAACCAAACGTGCGCTTGAGCTAAAAGACAAACAAATAGAAATAGACCGCCTGGCCATTGCCAAGAAAAGAAATGAACGATTATTTTTTGGCATAGGTATTGTCGGGCTCCTGCTTGTCATCGTTTTCATAGCCAGGGAAAGAAAGAGATCTGATATTTTATTACTGAATATCTTACCGGCAAAGATTGCAGCACGGCTAAAGCAAAAAGAACATCCCATCGCAGACCATTTTAAGGAAGCGTCCATACTTTTTATCGATATGGCAGGCTTTACAAAATTCACCGAAGGCCGCGACCCTAAAGAAACCGTAAGTGAACTCAACCTCGTCTTTACAAAATTTGATGCCATAGCCGAAAAACACGGCTTGGAGAAAATAAAAACCATAGGTGATTGTTATATGGCAGTGGCAGGCCTGCCCGAACCAAGAACAGACCATGCAAGCGTAGCCGCTTCAATGGCGCTGGATGTAAAAGAAGCGCTGAAAGGTTATACTGCAAAGGATGGTACTCCCATGCTTTTCCGTATGGGCCTCGATTGCGGTCCTGTTGTGGCCGGTGTAATTGGTAAAAATAAATTCATCTACGACCTCTGGGGCAATGCGGTAAACATCGCTTCAAGAATGGAAAATACAGGCATCGTTGGCGAAGTACATTGCACAGATAATTTCAAAAACGCACTGCACAACTCCTCCTCTCCTTTGGAGAAGTCGGGAGAGGTCTCTTTTATCAGCAGGGGTATTGTGGACATAAAGGGCAAAGGACAAATGGAGACATGGTTAATGAGTTAAATTCCAATTTTCCTGTGTACTCATCCCACCTTCATCCAAAGTTTCAGTTTATCACCAAAATGCGTTTCGACCAATTGGTAAGAACCGGGTATCTCTGTCATATCTAACCAATAAGTAGCCAGCCGTGTGCCGATGTGCATCGCATTCAACTGCTTCAAGAAATGCGCTGTATAGAGCTCATACAACTCCGTCGAGAACTCTTCCTTTTTATCTAAAACGTCCGAAAAGACCAGGTTCTCGTGAAAAGAATTATAAAAATAGATACCCGTATAGCCTTGCAGATTAAAATCAGTGAAATTGCAATGAAGAAGTTCTACCCTATCTAATCCCAATCGCTTGATCACTTTGTTCCCTATCCGTACAAAATGCTGCCTTTGCTCAATACCCGTAAAATGTCCTTTTGTAAAATGACTGCCCGCTATGCAAAATTTTCCGATGCCTGCACCTATATCTATTACGCGGGCATTTTCATCGGGCGCCAGAAATGCTGAGGCTATTTGCGCCACATGCAGTGCTGTAAAGTGTAAGGGAGATAGCTCGTGTATATAAATAGGGAACAAGGCATCAAAAGCAGCGTCAGATGAAAAAGGATCGGTTTGTGTAATCATCATTTCTCCGTTTCGGGCTCCCTTACCATTCTCCTGCTCCCATCATATAGTTCAAACTCCAGCAGGCGGCAGTCTATTATACTCGTATAAAATTCTATTCTGCGTTTGGCTTTCAGGCCTATCTTTTTGGCAAGATTTGGGTTACCCGTAAATATATAACCAAAATAACCGCCGCATTTCTTCTTCATAAAATCACCGATCAGGCTATAAGTGGTTTCCAGTTCTGTTTCTTCACCAAGCCGCTCTCCGTATTCCGGGTTCATGAACATAATGCCACTCGACGATTTAGGCACATCAGTGTCAGCAAAATCACACACAGAAAATTTTATAAGTTTTGTAACGCCCGCTGCTATCGCATTTTTCCTTGCATTCTCAATGGCAATATTGCTGTAATCCGTCGCTATTATCTCCAGTCCGGGCACATCCTTTATCTGTTTATCAAGCAGGTCCATTTCATTATGGTACACCTCTGCGTCATAACCGATCAGGTGCATAAAAGCATAATTAAGCCTGAATAGTCCCGGCCTTGTATTGGTAGCTATCAAAGCAGCTTCAATAGCCACGGTTCCTGAACCACACATCGGATTAATGAACGGAGACACCCTATCCCATCGGGTAGCCATAATAGTAGCAGCTGCCAGCGCTTCTAGCATCGGTGCGCGGCCCGGTATCTTACGATATCCATGTCTTGCCAGCGAATCACCGGAAGTATCAATAAACAATTCGGCTTCGTCATTTTTCCAAAACAAATGCACCACAACACCGATCAGTTCAGAACCTGTTGAAGGCCGTTTACCTGTTTTCTCACGCAAACGGTCCACTATGGCATCCTTTACCCTCAGATTGGCAAACATGCTGTTATTTATTGTATCATTCATCACGTTACTGGTAACGGAAAAATAACCGTCCTCAGCTATCACTTGCTCCCAGGGGTAGTCAACAATGTTTTTATAAACAGCATCCGCGTCGGGGGCCTCAAATTGTTTAAGGCTATATAATACCTGGCTGGCGCAACGCAGGTTCAGGTTCAGTTTTATACAATCATTTACAGTGCCTTTAGAATGCACACCGGTCAAAAATGTTTCTTCAATCGCAAAGCCGAGCTCTTTTACTTCCTGCTCCAGGTAGGGAGAAAGTCGTTTGTGGCAGGTTATGGTTATGGGCGCTATTGTTGTATATAAGGACATTGCAAACAAAGGTAAATCGCAATTTCGTGAATTGAGTAAATAAAAAAAGACCGGAATGCCCGGCCTCAAATAGCTTATGCTCTTTTAATTTATTTTAAGATCCTTACATTAACTGCATTCATGCCTTTTCTGCCCTGCTGCAATTCAAACTCCACACGGTCGTTTTCCTTCACCTGGTCTTTAAGGCCGCTCACGTGGCAAAATGTTTCCTGGTTTGAATTATCGTGCTTGATGAAGCCAAAACCTTTGCCTTCATTAAAGAACTTTACTGTCCCGGTTTGTTTTTGTGTTTCCACTTTACTATAGTTTTATAATAGTAAAGATAATATTTACAGGAAATAAAAAAGAATATGATGTTAAATTTCTATTCCCGGCCCATTTTTCTTAACATTTTGCCATGCTCTATAAGGGCATGTACAAATGTGGGCTGCTCCAGGTAGGGCAAACCATAATTCTGGGCCGTTTCGCGTACTATCACGGCCAGTTTGCGGTAATGCACGTGGCATATATGAGGGAACAAATGGTGTTCTATCTGGTTATTCAGGCCGCCGATGAACCATGCCATAACACGGCTGCGTGGTGCAAAATTGGCTGTATTAAGCAATTGGTGGATGGCCCAGTTATTTTCCATTTTCCTGTCATCGGGTGGCAACGGGAATTCTGCGTCTTCAAGCACATGCGCCAATTGGAAGATACAAGATAATGCAAGGCCGGCTACTGCATGAAGTATCAGGAAACCGTATATCACATAATACCATGGCATGCCCGAAAATAAAATAGGCAGAACAAGTATATAACCATAATAGATCACCTTATAGATACTCAACTCCAATAAGGCTTTCTTAAGGGTTAATCTCTCTTTCTTTAAAAGGCCTTTTTTATCATAAATAAATAAGAGACGGTAATCTTTATAAGTTACCCATTGAATGGTAAGCAGGCAATACAGGAACCATGCATAAATATGCTGGAAACGGTGCATTTTATATTTCTTGGTTTGTGGCGAAAAGCGCAATAAAATACCTGCATCTATATCCTCGTCCAGGCCGGCGATATTTGTATAAGTATGATGCAGCACATTATGCTGTATCCTCCAGGTAACGTCATAACCACCAACCACATTTACAACATCACCAACTATCTTATTTACCAACTTATTATCAGAATAGGAACCGTGGTTGGAATCGTGATGCACACCACAGCCTATACCCACCATACCCAGGCCCATAAGAAACCACAAGCCAAAGAATAAAAACGGGCTGGCTGCACCCAAGCCCGTAACAATAAATATATAAGGTACAAAAAACAAAGCGATCATCGCAACAGTCTTCCACTTCATGGCGCTGTTACCGGTTGGCTCTATTTTATTTTCTACAAAAAAAGCGTCTATATTTTTTTTCAGTGTATCGTAAAATCCTTCACCATTGCGTGGGGCAAAACGAACAATATTGATTTTATTATTTATTACGGACACGTTAAGAAATTTTTACAAAGGTACGCTTTAAAAGGAAGCATATCTAAATTATTGTTTTACAATATGTTAATCTATTCAGACGATTAATGAAAATTCTGAAGCTTGGTCTGCAACGCGGCCGACTCTTTCAGTTTGTTCTGCACCGCATATATCTGCTTCAGGGCTATCATAGAAGAATGGTAATCGTTTCTTTCTTCGTTGCTCAGTGCAGATGCTTTAGGGTCTAATGTTGAATATACTTTTTCCAGGTGCGGCAATGCTTTATCAAAAAAGCCGTCGCGCTGTGTCTTCAGTGCATTGTATTTTTTTGTTTCTTCCGGGCTGCCACCGGTAATATCATTAATGGCATCATTAGCAACAATACCTTCGTTATAATACATGGCACCAAGGTTATAATGGTAATCCGTATTGTCGGGATTCAGTCTTAACGCATTCTGAAAAGCAGCTTCGGCTTTCGCTATCAGTTCATCATAATTTGCAGGCTTTTTAGCGTCTTTTTCTTTTGGGAAAGCCATATTCTGGTAAAAAGTGGCAAGATCGAAAGACAGATCAGGGTTATTGGGTTCTTTGGCCGCATTCTCTTCCAGCTTTTTCAGCAGGTCGCCCTGCTTACCTGATGTTATATAATAATTCAATTCTTCTGTCCTTATCGCGTCATCATTAGGATATTGCTTTTTTGCATCCTCTATTGCAGCAACGTATTCTTTGTCTTTTTTCTGTTTCCTGTAAATATCGATGATGTATGTATAGATAGCCGGCTTCTTTACAATTGGATTGTTTTTTATTTCTATCAATATCGGCAGGGCATCTTCATATTTCTGGTTAAGAAATGCACTATTGGCACTCAGCCATTTCGCTTCAGCAGATATGGTATCAATTGTTTTTACCTGGCCAAAGCGCTTGCCTTTATCAAGGTTGGCTATCTCAAGTACATTTTTCATGTAGCCGAAAGAATTATCGTATTTATTGTCGTTATACGCCTTTACACCATCATTATAATATAGGAAAAGGCAATTCATTAAGCCATTGTCAATACTGGATTTTTCATAATCAGGCTTCAGTTCCACTACCTTTAAGTAAGAAATAGCAGCTTCACGGTATGGGTTGCCGGCCCCTGCAACAGGGTCTTGCTGCAATGCGGCGTATATATGGCCTCTCCACATCCATGCTTTAGGGTCTTTTTCTGTAGATGGGTCTTTTACGGCTTTGTCTATGAACTCCTGCGCTTTTTGATAATCTTTCTGGTTATAATAGTTCATAGCAGATTGTATGTTCTGCTTCTGGGCCTGGCTAACAAAGTGAAAACTAATTGCCAGTACAATTAATAAGAATCGTTTCATTGTATTTATTTATGTTTTTATAAAAAATTTCTGCAAAAGTAACTCCCTTTTAAAAAGACGAGAGATTCTTTTTTCAGCGCTATAATAAACTCAATTTATTCCGTTACAGGTGTTTCATCTGCCTCACCGTTTTCCGTTGCCGTACCCTCGCCCTCTGCTTCCTCTTCTTCCTGCTCATCAATACGGGCTATAGCTGCAATTTCATCCCCCTCGTCAATATTTATCAGTTTCACACCCTGGGTAGCCCTGCCTGCCTCGCGTATCTTCTCCACTTTCATGCGTATGGTAACACCGCTGCGGCAGGTTATTATCAGGTCGTCCTTCTCCTCCACTGCCAGCAAACCTACCAATGCGCCGGTTTTAGGGGTAATATTGATGGTCCTCACACCCTTTCCACCACGATTCGTTACCCTGTATGCCGTCTGGTATTTATTAACATTACCCTCCGCGTCAGTGATCGATACAATATTAGAGAGGTCGTCTGTATTTTCAGCTTCCTCCATTTTTTCAAGGAATGGGGTACGTTTACCAAGGCCTCTTTCTGATACTACCAGTATTTGTTTGGTAATATTTTCTTTAGGGATGCATAACATACCAATTACTTCATCATTATTCTCATCCAGCTCTATTCCGTAAACACCTATGGCGCCACGGCCCGTTGCACGTACTTTATCTTCAGGGAAACAAATGGCCCTGCCTGATTTCACAGCCATCATGATATAAGACGAACCGTCAGTCAGTGAAACATCAAGCAGTTGGTCTCCTTCCTGCACAGTAATAGCATTGATACCATTCTGGCGCGGACGGCTGAAATCTTCGAGATAGGTCTTTTTAATAACTCCTTGTTTGGTGCACAGTACTATATAGTGCGAATCGACATAGTCTTTATCTTCCAGGTTAGGTATATCTATCACCGTGCGTATCTTATCGTCCGGCGGCAATTGTATCAGGTTCTGTATAGCCCTGCCCTTTGCATTTTTATCGGCCTCCGGTATCTCATACACCTTCATCCAGTAACAACGCCCTTTTTCTGTAAAGAACAATAAAGTATGGTGGGTGGATGCAACAAACAGATGCTCAATAAAATCTTCATCACGTGTACGGCCCGCCATCGCGCCACGGCCACCACGGCGTTGCGCACGGTATTCCATATTGGATGTGCGTTTGATATAACCCAAATGAGAAACCGTGATAACCACATCTTCTTCTTCTATCAGGTCTTCAATACGCATTTCATTGGCCATGTAGTGTATCTCGCTCCTGCGTGCATCACCAAAACGCTTCTGCACATCAAGCAACTCATCCTTGATTATTTTATAGCGCAGACTTTCATCGGCCAATATTTCTTTCAGGCTGGCTATCAGTTTCATAAGTTCTGCATGTTCTTCACGTATCTTGTCTATCTCCATTCCGGTCAGGCGCTGCAGGCGCAGTTCCAGCACTGCTTTGGCTTGTATTTCGGTCATGCCGAAATTGCTTATCAAACCTTCTTTTGCTATTTCCGGGTTGGCGGAGTTACGTATCAAAGCGATCACCTCGTCCAGGTGGTCCAGTGCTATAATATAGCCTTCCAGTATATGCGCACGTTTTTCTGCTTCACGCAATTCATATTTCGTACGGCGCACCACCACTTCGTGGCGGAAGATGACGAATTCTGATATCAGGTCTTTCAGGTTCAGTGTCCGTGGGCGGCCACCGACCAATGCCACATTATTGATACCGTAAGAAGTTTGCAGCTCACTGTATTTATAGAGCTGGTTAATGATAACCTGCGCTACAGCATCGCGGCGCAGTTCCACAACTATACGCGTACCGTCTTTATTCGATTCATTGGCTACGTGTGTAACCCCTTCTATTATCTTGTTGTTTACTAAATAACCTATTTTTTCAGCCAGTGCATCGCGGCTCACCTGGTAAGGCACTTCTGTAATAACGATCTGCTCTTTACCGCTTTTGGTATTCTCAACATTCACCCTGCCGCGCAGCACTACCCTGCCCCTGCCGGTATGCATACCTTGCTTAATGCCTTCAATGCCGAATATGATGCCACCGGTTGGGAAATCCGGCGCTTTCACAAACTTCATCAGTTCATCTATCGTTATCTCTTTGTTCTCTATATAGGCAATGCAACCATCTA
>Ga0206970_10066_pt1 | contig 29848 bp, 29 predicted proteins | sample Alteio_BWOrgHeat_88_FD_152964 | JGI IMG/M metagenome (GOLD analysis project Ga0206970, IMG submission 152964) | Enriched cells from forest soil in Barre Woods Harvard Forest LTER site, Petersham, Massachusetts, United States -... | ecosystem: Environmental > Terrestrial > Soil > Temperate forest >... | reverse complement strand
TGAGCCAGGTTTCGCCTGACTCGCCTGCGAGCCGCGCGGGGCTGAAGAGCGGCGATGTGCTGCGTGAGCTGAATGGCAACAAAATTGTCAATGGCAGCGCACTGCAGGTGGCGGTGAGCCAGATTGCGCCGGGAAATACGATCTCACTCGGTATTTTGCGTGATGGCAAGGAAGAGACGCTGCACGTGAAGGTGGGTGAGTTCAAGGCGGGTACGGAGGTGGCGGACAAGTCAGACAACAACGCGGGTAAGGGTGGCAGACTTGGACTAGCGGTTGACGACCTGACTCAGGATGTTCGCCAACAACTGAACGTGCCTAGCCAGGTGAATGGCGCCGCAGTGCAGAGCGTGCGACCTGCGAGTCCTGCTGAAGATGCGGGATTAGCACCGGGAGATGTGATCCTGGAAGTCAATCGGCATGCTGTAACGAGTGCTGAGAAGTTCGCGAGCGAAGTGCATGCTGCGCCGGCAGGCAAAGACATTCTGCTGCTGGTCTGGTCACGTGGCGGCGCAACTTATCGGGTAGTCCATCCGGAGACATCGAATCAGAGCGGACTGTAGTTCACGCTGAAACAAAAATCGGGCTGCTCCTAAACGGAGCAGCCCATTTTGTTGCCTGATTGTTGAATGTTGATGTTCTAAAGTTACTGAGGGTTGGAAACTCCGGTTTGGTTTTCAGATACTCGGTTCTGTGAACCTGAGTTATCCGCAGGCTGAGTTATGGATGCTGCACCGGTCCCATTACGGCAGCAGATGATTGAACGGCCTTTGTGGGCTGATGCACAGGAGTCCGGCGCTCGAGGGGGCATCCTTTTCCTACCGGCAGTGTGGCTTTCAACTGTGTAGCGTGGGGCTGCGAATTTCCGCCCGCCATCGCAGTGTTATACGTCGATGTGTAAAGTCGGTCCCCAGCCATATCAGCCTTAGCCATTGCGCTTGCCTCAGACCGTTCTGAAACTCGCACCGTTGGCGGCGCCACAAAGCCAATTATCTGTGGGCAGCGTGCCAATTCCACTGACCCAACAAGGAGACTGCAGCCAAGCGCGGCCATCAGGCTTCGTGCAGCCACCGGCCCAAGACCCCGCTTGCGTGTCAGGATCCGATGCACGCGCTGAGCTAATTCCGGCCGATGCTGCCAGGCTCCAAGCGAGAGCGCCGCCAGTGCCTCTGCCCGATGCTGCAGTCCTCGCTCCGCCAGGCTCGCAAGGCACGCTGCATAAGCACGTGGTGCATGCGTCCTTCGCACTACACCCTCATCGCACGCCATCTCGCGCTCCAGGCACAGCCTGCGGTCCATCCACAGCAGCGCCGGACTCAACGGAAAGAGCACCAGTCCAATCTTCTGCAGCAGATTCGTCCAGTCGTCCCGCCGTCGCAGGTGCTCCGTCTCATGCAAAATGATCTGGCTTAGCTCCGCCTCTGTAAGCCGCTCCATGAGCCACTCAGGAATCAGAATGCGTGGAGCAAGAAACCCAATCACGCTGGGCCGCTCCAACTCGCGCGTCGTGCAGATCTGCACCGCCCTACGTCCCGGAATTGCCAATGCAGTGGCTATCGCCTCACCCGGCTCGATCGGCTGAGCTGCCTGAGACAGGCTCCGAAGCCGCAGCGCATTTGCTGCCAGATCCGCTGCGCGCCATAGCGACGCGCCGACCCAGAGCGCCGCCAGAGCGATGCTCCAGCGTGCGTCGAGCAGCAGCCAGGCTTTCGCAGGCCCGCCCATCGCCTGCGATACCACCCCACTCGCACCCGTATGTCCGGCCCACCCGGAGAGAAGATGCATCAGAGCCGGTGCGAAGGGAAGCGCGACGATAATCAAAAATCCAGAAGCCCACAAAACGAAGCGGTGCGAAGCCTTGATCCCCGGCGCCAGGCGAAGGCAGATACCCAGGCAGAGCGCGATCGCCAAGCCCTGCCACATCGCCGTAAGCAGCATCGCCGCAGCGCCCTGAGACACGTGCGACAGTCCGGCCAAACCGGCATGTGTTTCCATCGTGTCTGTCATGCCAGTCCACGAGCCGAATTGCATCCATATCATGCCGATGCCCATCGTCTATGCCTCTTCCGAGCCGTCTTCCGGCGTACTTCGGATCGCATCTTTCAGCCGCTGCAGTTCAACGGCTGAGATCTCCTCATCGCCCAGCAACGAGAGCAATAACCGCTCTCGCGAATTCCCGAAGAACCGGTTTAGAACATGGCGCACTTCAGACCGGCTCGCTTCCTCTTCGGCAACACAAGCGCTGTAAATAAAGGCGCGGCCATCCTGCCGATGCTCGACGTAGCCTTTCTGCTCCAGAATGCGCACTGTCGTCAGCACCGAGTTATAGGCCAGCGTCTCCCCGTCAGGCATAGCAGCCACCAGGTCGCTTACCGCAGATTCGCCGCGCACCCACAGAATCTTCATCAGCCTCAGTTCGGCTTCGGTCAGCGTGTTGGACTTCTTTGGCGGCATCCTTTATCCCGGGTAATCCTGAGTTTCGCTTCTAGAAAAAACGTAACGCTGAATGATTCGACTGTCAACTAATCGATTAGTTAGCAGCCCAGCCCCACGACTCCCACAAAGTGTATAAAGGCTTTGGAGACAGATCGATGGCCCCGAGAACCTTAACCACAGCGGCTCTTGTGAGCGCAGCTTTAATAACAATGCTCGCCGTCGCCCCGGTCCTTCACGGACAAGAAGGGCAGCAGCAATTCGCCGCGCTTGGCCAGTGCCAGCTCGACAACGGCCAGGTTATTGAAGACTGCCGGATCGGCTACCGCACCTACGGCCACCTCAACGCTGCCGCCGACAACGCCGTCCTCATCCCCACCTGGCTTTATGGCAAGAGTGGGGAACTGGCCTCACTCTTCGGTGACGGCTCATCGCCGCAGCAGCTTGTCGACACCAGCCGCTGGTTCGGCATCGCGATCGACGCCTTCGCCAACGGAGTCTCCTCCTCGCCCTCCAACAGCAAAACGCAGCACGGAACATCCTTTCCCGCCCTGACCCTCAACGACAGCGTGCGCGCCCAATACCGCGTCATGACTGAGGTCCTGCATCTCAAGCATCTCCATGCCGTCGTAGGGCTCTCAATGGGTGGCGAGCAGGCCTTTGTTTGGTCCACCCTCTATCCGCAGTTCTTCGACCTCGCCGTGCCCATCCTCGGCTCCCCGCGGCCCACCAGCTACGACCTGCATGTGAAAACAGTCCAGGTGGAATCCATCGAATCCGACCCCGAATATAACCACGGCCACTACACCGCCGAACCGGGCCTGAAGCTTGCCAACCTTATCGGAGCCCTGGTTGTTACAACCCCCGAATGGCGCAACCACGAGACATCGCGTGATCAGTTTGCATCCTTCATCAATCACGCTGAAGCGCCTCAACCCATCGACGCCAATGACCGCGTCTGGCAGCTCAAAGCCATCATGAAGCAGGACGTGATCGGCCAACGCACCCTCTCCGAAGCCGCCCGCTCCACGCCAGTGCATTTCCTCATCATCGTGAGCCGCGAAGATCGCCTCGTAAACCCGCAGCCCGCCCTCGACTGGGCACGCGCTGTCGGAGCTCCCACCTACATCTCTCCCGGATCCTGCGCCCATCTCATCATGAGCTGCGACGCCGCAGCCGTCTCAAGCCGAGTCAGAAACTTCCTCCTCGCTGGCCAAAAACTCCCCTAAGTCCAGCACTATTGAATCTTCCGCTCGGTCCGTCTCGTCTGTTACTTGGGCGACGAGAAATACTTTCTCATTTGGAATGGTATGGCGTCTTAGCTGTTGACACGGCGCCACAGCACGTAGCAGACTTGTATGAGTTCAAAGAGCGGGATGGTATACCACTATGCGAGACACTCCACCGCAAGGCACCTATAAAGTTCAGGCTTTGGATCGAGCTTTTGCCGTACTCGACTTACTGGGAGAAAGCGACGTGCCTCTCGGGCTCGCCCAGGTAGCCTCCTCCTTGTCCCTCCACAAGAGCACTGCCCATCGCTTTCTGATGGTTCTTGAGCGCCACCACATGGTCGAGCGCACCGTAAACGGCAAGTTCCGCCTCGGTTTGCGCCTCTTCGACTTCGGCAATCGCGCCATCGAGCAGTACGATCTCCGCGACCGCGCCCAGCCGCACCTGCGGCGCCTCGTCAACGAGACAGAAGAGACGGCCCATCTCTGCATTCTTGAGCAGGCCCACATCATCTATCTCGACAAGATCGAGCCCGCCCGTTCCGTTCGCATGATCACCCGCGTCGGCGCCAGCAACCCCGTCCATTGCACCTCGGTAGGCAAAGCGATCCTCGCCTTCCTTCCTGAAGAGCGCATCGCCGACGTCATCCGCCGCACCCGTTTCGAGCGCCTCACACACCGCACCATCGCCACGCCTGAGGCCTTCCGCGCTGAGCTCGAAAAGACCCGCCGACGCGGTTACGCGGTAGACGATGAAGAACTCGAAGAGGGCCTTCGCTGCATCGCCGTTCCTGTACTCGATGCGCAGCGTCAGCCGGTCGCGGCCGTAAGCATCTCCGGCCCGTCTTTCCGGGTCACGGCACAGAAGTTGCCTTCCATCGCCAACCATCTGCTGCAGTGCGTACGCGGCATTTCAGCCGACATGGGCTTCACCTCGGCGCGTATCGCTCGCACAGCGTAAAACGAACTACGCCAACACCATCACCACAGCCCCCGCCGCAATCAGTCCCCCGCCAATCAACGCGGCGGGGGACAGTTTCTCTCCCAGAAACAGCACAGCAAACACCATCACCAGCACCACGCTCAGCTTATCCAGAGGAGCGACCCGCGATGCCGGCCCCAGTTGCAGCGCGCGAAAATAGCACAGCCATGAAAGCCCCGTCCCCAGCCCTGAGAGCGTAAGAAACAACCACGCCCGCGCGTCAACCTCCCGTATCTCGCCGTGCTTCCCCAGCGCAAGCGCAATAGCCCACGCAAACACCACCACGACCGTTGTTCGAATCGCAGTCGCCAGGTTCGAGTCCACATGTGCCACGCCCACCTTGGCCAGAATCGCCGTCGCAGCAGCAAATAAAGCGGAAAGCAAAGCCCACCCAATCCAGTTCATGCCACGATGGTACGCGGATCACTCGGCAACGTGCAGACTCCAGACCGTCCGCCTCCAGCGCATTCGATACACTCAGAAAAGCATGCGCCACCCCGCAGCCCTCATCGCGATCGTCTCGCTCGCCTTAACCAGCTGCGGCTATCACACCGTCGGCAGCGCCACACACCTGCCCCCCGGCACCAGAACCCTCGCAGTCCCTGTCTTCGCCACGCGCACCAACGCCTACCGTACAGAAACCATGATGACCACCGCCGTCATCCGCGAATTCGCCACCCGCACGCGCCTCCGTGTCACACCTGACGCAAACAGCGACCCCGACACCATACTCCGTGGCACCATCCTTACCCAGACCGTAGCCCCGCTCACTTACAACGCCCAGCTGCAGCGGTCCTCAAGCTTCCTGGTCACGCTCACCGCCTCTGTCACGCTCACCGCTCGTGACGGCCGCGTCCTCTACAAGAACGATAACTACGTCTTCCGCCAGCAGTACCAGGCCATAACCGACCTGACCACATTTCTGGATGAGAGCCCGGCCGCAGTCAATCGTCTCTCGCGCGACTTCGCTCGGGCCCTCGTTGCAGACGTACTGGAAGGCTTCTGAGAGAAGCTACAGCTTCGCCAGCTCTACCCGGCGGTTCTTAGCACGCCCTTCGTCGATGCCGTTGTCAGCCACCGGTTGACTCGCGCCAAATCCCTTCGCAGTCAGGCGCCCGGCCGCAATGCCATGCGCAACCAACCAGTCGCGCACTGTCTGCGCCCGCTTCTCGCTCAGCGCCTGGTTAGCAGCAGCCGCACCAACATTGTCCGTGTGCCCTTCCACGCGCAGCTTCAGATCAGGATTCTCCGTCAGCAGCTTCACAATCTCCTGGAGCGTAGTGTCTGAGGCGGGCTGTAAAGTCGCCATGCCCGTATCGAACAGGATGCCGTAGACCGCCACATGGCCGCTCTTGTTCAGTTCATCACTCATCGCCGCCGCGTCTGCCGTGACCTCCTGCTTCATCTCCTGCACCGTCACGATCGTCTGGTAGTAGTAGGTTCCCTTGCTCTCAATCAGGATCCAGGTATTCCCCTTACTGGCAGTAATGCTCTCTGGTGAAGTCTCATACACAATCTGGTACCCGGCCTTGCGCAGAGCCGTGTCAAAGTTGCGAAAGATCTGCAACTCGCTCGTCCCCTCACGCGTGCCCATATCCCACGAGTAGATCTCGCCTTCCAGATGCTTCGTCTTATCCTCGCCACTTGGAAAATCCGCTTGGTCAAACTCTTTGTGGTCGCAGCTGTTGATCTTGCTTCCCGGCAGCCGCGTAATCAGCGGCGAATCCTTGCAGCCCTCCGCATCCTCCGGGTTTTGGGCGCGAAGCTGCGAAGCGCCAATGGACAGCATCAGGCAGAGAGCCATGAACACAATTTTCCTCATTGCAAAGTCCCTTCCAGTTTTTCGTTTAGGAAACTGAACGGTAGCCTTGAATATTCACCATCCCGATGTCAAGATCACCGGCCTCAGGACAGCGCGTCAGTTCACGCAGAGAGACATTGGTGCGAAGAGGTTTCGGCGGAGGGAGCAGGTGCCCTCAGGCCCCTGAAAAGCTGATCAGTCCATAGGTGAGTGCATTGACGATTTGGCACCAATCCAGAACTTTGGTCGATCAGAGAACGGCGAATAGTGAAAATCCGATCTTCCTCGCGGATCCACGAAGTCCGCCAATTGAAGTTAATTAGCAGTAGAAACACGATGCGTCTCGCGCCAGTCGCTTGGCGGTACACCTTCCCAGGCGCGAAATGCACGTCCGAACGAATTCGGATCTTCAAAACCCAACAGGTAGGCCGCTTCATTCAGTTCCAACGCCGAGTTGCTGAGGTAGTACCGAGCCATTGTATGGCGAGCCTCATCGAGAATCCGTTGATAACTCGAACCCGATTCGCGTAACCGCCGTTGCATCGTTCGAGGACTCATGTGAAGCGCTTGCGAAATTATCTCAATTGACGGACGATGTCCGGTCAACCTGTCTTGGACGGCTCGACGTACAAGCTCGATGAAGCTGTCTTCATCTTTATACTGACGCAGTTGCTCTTCAAACTGCGGGGCCAGCAGATCGAATAAATCGGCATTGCGCGTTACAAATGGCGCGATCGCGTCCGATGCCTGGAAGAAGATGGTGTTGAGCGCCGCGCCGCCGACTACTTTGCAGCCAAAGTGCCGTTCAAGCACACGCAGATTTGCACGCTCTTGCACATACTCCACTCGAACTGGATTCAGTCGGGTACCTGTTCCATGGCGCGCGAGGCTGAGCGTCCAAGCAAAACAATAGTCCGTAAGCGCCTGAGGCTCAGCATCCACCGCAAGTAGCCATCGGTAGGAGATGCTGAACTCCGGCCCATCGAGTTCTGAGACGATTTCTTCCGGAGCAGTCAGCTTCTTAAAACGAGCCATGTGTTCCATCGCAGCCACTAGGTTTGTGGTGGAAAGGGCCGCGATTGCCATCGGGTGAAAGCGTTCGGTCTTAGTCTCTACGCCCAGCTTGAGACCGATCAGGGGATCGGAGCTAACGCTCTCGATGGCCCGCCACAATGCGAACAGTTCATTGGTGGATACGAGAATGCGTGGCTGATCAAACAAATCTCGAGGTAGGCCTGCCCTCCGTAATACGGCGGCAGTAGAAATTTCCAACTCCTTCAATTTGAGAGCGAGCCGACCCGGAACACGGAAATGCTTGAGCATAAGATACCTCTCTTTAAGCGTATCGAGTTTGAGTGTTGTTGGCCATGCAAGACGCGACAGAATGCCTGCATAACCCGCCAAACGCCTTGCTTGTAGATTGTCGTGATCGGAAGCAACTTTGTCGTGTTTGGCAGGGCACCACTACATATTCCGACCTACCGTTTAAGCACGGGATCCTAACCCCCGTCGGTAGGCAATGAACCAAATGGAGAAGAGAGTGCAAAAGCGAAAGTTAAGTAAGGATCTTGAAGTCTCGGCTATTGGCCTGGGCTGCATGAGCATGACGTCGGCCTACGGCCCGGCAGCCGATAAGGGCGAGATGATCAAGCTGATCCGCACCGCTCATGACCGTGGCGTCACACTGTTCGATACCGCTGAAGCGTACGGGCCATTCGCAAATGAAGAATTGGTAGGGGAGGCACTACAGCCAATTCGAGACAGGGTGGTGGTCGCCACCAAGTTCGGCTTCGACATCGATCTTGAAACTGGTAAGCGTACTGGCGGCACTAATAGCCGGCCAGAGCATGTGAAAGCAGTGGCAGACGCCAGCCTGAAGCGTTTGCGGACAGGTCATATCGATCTCTTCTATCAACACCGCGTCGACCCGGGCGTGCCGATTGAGGACGTGGCAGGGGCGGTGAAGGAGTTGATTGCTGAGGGCAAGGTCAAGCACTTCGGCATGTCGGAAGCAGCGGTTCAAACCATTCGCCGTGCACACGCAGTCCAGCCGGTCACCGCAGTGCAGAGCGAATACTCGCTTTTCTACCGCGGCCCTGAAGCTGAGCTTCTGCCAGCACTTGAAGAGCTTGGTATCGGTTTCGTCCCGTTCAGCCCGCTCGGCGCCGGATTTCTGACGGGCAAGATCGACGAGAACACGAAGTTCGATCCCACTGACTTTCGGAACATGGTGCCACGCTTTTCGCCGGAGGCTCGCAAAGCCAACATGGCTCTGGTCGATCTGGTCAAGGGCGTTGCGGAACGCAAGGGCGCAACGCCGGCGCAAGTTGCGCTCGCCTGGCTGCTGGTGCAGAAGCCGTGGATCGTTCCCATCCCGGGAACTACTAAGTTGCATCGGCTTGAGGAGAATCTCGGCGCGGTGAACGTTGAACTGACCGAGACTGACCTCAAGGAGATCAATGAAGTCTCTTCCACTCTCAAATTCGAAGGCGCGCGCCTTCCTGAAGCCATGTTGAAGATGACCGGACTCTAATCGCGGCTCGTCGCTTTTTCCGCTATTGGAGAGACGAAAGGCAAGAAAGGACTACAAACGTGAAATCGCATTTGCCTATCCTCGCGTTGTGTCTCATGATGAGCGCACAGTGGACGTTTGCACAGACGGGCCTTGGCAGCTCCGCCAGCACCACTGCGCCTACTGCAGCGCCAACGGTTCGCACCTCGGCCGGAATCGTGCGCGGCGTAACCGAAGGAGACGTCTCGAGCTTTAAGGGAATTCCCTTTGCCGCTGCGCCGGTAGGCGATAAGCGCTGGCGTCCGACCCAACCCCTGCCTCCGTGGCAGGGAGTACGTGATGCGAGCAAGTTCGGCGCGGATTGTACGCAGACGGCATTTCGTCCTGACGCGGTTTCGATGTCACCGAACTCGTCAGAAGATTGCCTGTTTCTCAATGTGTGGCGACCTGCCGGAGCCGCTTCAGGCGCAAAGCTGCCGGTGATGGTCTGGATTTACGGGGGCGGCTTCACAGGCGGCTCAAGCTCCATGCCGCTCACCTCAGGAACCCAGTTCGCGAAACAGGGCGTCGTCCTGGTCGCAGCCAATTACCGCGTGGGGCGTTTCGGCTTCTTCGCCTTCCCGGCGCTTAGCCAGGAACATCCTGATGAACTTAAGGGTAACTACGCCTACATGGATCAGATTGCAGCCCTCAAGTGGGTGCAGCAGAACATCGCCGCGTTCGGGGGCGATCCGAACAATGTCACCATCTTTGGATTTTCTGCAGGTGGTGTCTCGGTACACAGTCTTCTAACGATGCCAATGGCGCGGGGTCTGTTCCACAAGGCGATCGTCGAGTCTGGCGGTTCGCGTGACAGCGTGCTTACTGCACGGCCTATGAGCAAGGACGGCGTCGATCCTAACTATCCTGTGTCGGCGGAGACGATCGGTATCAACTTCGCGCGTTCGATTGGGATTGAGGGAACGGATCAGGCCGCACTGGCCAAACTGCGCGCTCTCAGCGCCGAAGAAATCCTTCTTGGCGCACCGCCCCAACCGGGAAATACGATTCCGTCTTACGAGACGACGCCGATCCTTGACGGCAAGCTGATCACGGAGACGGCAGAGACGGCTTACAAGGCACACAGCCAGCCGCATGTTCCGCTAATGCTTGGAAGCAACAGCGCCGATACTGCCGGTAACCGGGTAAGAGCGACCTCCAAGGAGCAGCTATTCGCTAGGTTCGGCCAGTGGAGCGCCCAGGCGAAAGCTGCTTACGACCCCGACGGTTCGGCGGATTTGGCCACGTTGGTATCGCGGGCAAACGATGATTTCGGCCAGGCTGAGCCAGCCCGCTTCGCGGCTCGTTCCTATGCGGCCAACGGTTCGCCCGTCTATCTCTACCATTTTTCCTACGTTCAGCCGGCGATGAGGGAAATGTTCAAGGCCGGGACACCGCATGGCGGTGAAATTGGCTTCTTGTTCGGCACTCTAGGCACAGGAATGTTCGGGCCGCCGCCACCGCCTCCGACAGCGCAGGACCTGGCCGTCTCGCGGATAGCGCAAAGCTATTGGGTCAACTTCGCCAAGACCGGCGATCCGAATGGCGCGGGCTTGCCGCCCTGGCCACGCTACGATCCGGGCAAGGATTTAATCTTCGATTTCCATCCAGATGGGTCGGCCGGAGCGATTCCTGATCCCTGGAAAGCGCGGCTGGATGTGATGCAGCTGGCTACCGAATCGGGGAAACGCGCCGATTTCTAATACAGTTGTGATTTCGAATTGGCACGACCACCTGAAAAAGCAACAAGGAGTAGACAAGATATGAGAACAAAACTTCTAGTCATCGCTTTCGCGGTGAGCTCTCTATTCAGCTTCCAATCTCAAGCACAAACAGCGGATTCGGGTTTCCCGAAAGGCGAACTGTCCACCGCTAAGAATCACACAGGAAGTATCTGGCTCAGTGAACTGAACGTCGGAGACAGTACATTCGATCCCAGTATTGCTATGGCAACCTATAATGCCGGTGCAAAGCTTGATTGGCATGTTCATCCAGGTGGTCAAGTTCTGCTGATTACTGAAGGCACAGGCTTCTACCAGGAACGGGGGAAGCCGGTACGGATCGTTCACAAAGGAGATGTAATCAAATGTGCGGCCGGCGTGGAACATTGGCACGGCGCAACGCCGAAAAGCAGCTTTGCGTATATCGCGGTCACACCGACACAAAAGGGCAAAACAATTTGGTTAGAGCCTGTTAGCGATAAAGACTATAACAGCCTGAAATAAATGGTTTAGGGCTATCCGCGGCTCTATTGAACCTCAGTTAACGACTTCACGCCAATTCGCTCATCGACCCCGGTTTACGTGCTTCTGTCCATAAACGAGAGCCCGCGCTAGCCGCAGTTGCATTGAATTACCCATGAAAAGCGCATAATCGTAAGGAACTCACTCAGCCCGCAGTTTCCAGCGAAGTCGTATCGTAAGGCACCGCGCGATCCTCGAAACTGGCTCCTGTTCCTGAACCGCTATACCCCCTCCCCCCGGTTTTGCTTTCACCGTTTCTTCGCCTTCGCAAACTACCGCAATCCGTACCTTGATTTCCACTGCCTTCCTCAATGGCTACAAAGGTATCCTTAAGGCGATGAAGCCATCTCTCAGCGCCGTGGAGCAATCCGCATGAATCAGCAGCGCTCCGGCGTAGGCTTCGGCGCCGCCAACCGCTTCGTCAGCGAGATCGCGGCAGCATCTTCCAATCCCAGCGCGCTCAAAGCAGGCTATGTCTTCGCCGGAGACGAAGTCTTCCTCTACGAGCGTTGCCGCAAAGCCGTGCTCAAAGCTTTCGTCCCTGACGAGATGCGCGACTTCTGCCTCTCCGAGATGGACCTCACCGAGCACTCCATCTTCGAAGTCCTCGACCGGGCCCGCACGCCGTCGCTCATGGCTCCATTCCAGGTCGTCTTCGTCCGCAATCTCAAACAGCTCTACACGCGCGGCGCCAAGAAAGACGAGTTCGCTGAGATCGACCGCTACTTCAGTTCGTCGAATCCACAGGCGCTCATCATCTTCGTAGCCGACCACATCCGCATCCCCGCCGATCCGCGCCGCATGGAGATGGAAGATAAGGCCAAGTTCGATCGCCTGCGCGAGACACTCGGCGATCACTGCGGCATCGTCGAGCTCGCCCGCGTCGAAGAGTCCGACGCCATGCGCTGGGTCGCCACCACAGCGCAGGAGCAGGGAACCAAAATGGATCCCGACGCAGTCCGCGAGCTAGTCGACGCGCTTGGCTCCGACATGATGCTCATCGCCTCCGAGCTTGAGAAGCTTCTCCTCTACAGCCTCGGCCGAACCGGGGCCCCCACAGACAGGTCTTCGTCTGTGGGGATAATCGGCCGCATCACACTCGGCGATGTGGAAACGATGGTCCTCAGCGCCAAGCAGCGCAGCCTCTACGAGCTCACCGACGCCATCTCTGCCAAAGATCGCCCCCGCGCTCTCGCCCTGCTGCACGGCCTGCTCAACAGCTCCGACGCCGGCGAAGACGCAGCCATCGGCCACCTCTACATGCTCGCCCGCACCTTTCGCCAGATGCTCGTAATCCTTGAGAAGAACGTGCGCGACTCCCGCGCCATCTGGCAGGCGCTATGGCAGGGCTTCCGCATGCCGCCCTTCGCCGCAGATGACCTGATCCGCCAGGCCCGCCGCTACAAGAACCGTCGCGACCTCACCCGAGCCCTGCGCCTCATAGCCCGCGCCGATCTGGAACTGCGCTCCTCCCCACCCGACAAGCGCATCGTCCTCGAGCGCCTCATCTACGACCTCGCCAGCGAACCAAAGCCCTTCCCCTCAACCTTCGCCTCACCCCAACTTACCTTTGAAGGATAGCCTTCGCGTACTTGTTGAAAGCTCTGTCCGGCAGCTGATTTTACTTCCAGGGTTTCAGCTTTGGCCAAAGCACCTGAAGACTGAGATCGAATCCGCGGCAATGGTAGATGGGGAAATTTTCATCCGGTCGAGAATACGGGTTCTGCGGGTGTGCAATTTCACGCAGTGATTGGCAATGGCTCGCATATTTTTCCGGCGAATCTTCGTCAAGCAGAATGACGCTCTCGCCGGTGTAATTACGCGGCCCCCATATCCAAAAATTGTTACTGGAGCTGATAGATTTCGGCAGCCCATACTTCGGCCCAAAGAGATCGATTGCTCCTGCTTGACCATAGTTGGGCGCTCCGATCGCAGTCACGCTCTGCTCCTCGGGTGACAGAGAATGAAAATATACAGACACGATTCTCACCCGTTCTTCCCATCCGACCATGTCGGCATAAATCTGAGGCAGCTTGCTCTGCTGCTGGTTCTCGAACTTCGGCTGATCAATGCCGAGCTTTTTCGTGTAGCCAATATAGCTTTCGACTGGCAACAGAGGAAGAACAAGAGGAGCGAAGAGTGCGCCAACCAGGAACAGCGCCAGTGCGTAGACCGGGCGCAACCATTGCAGCCACGGTCTATCGGTTAATTGCTCGAAGCACACAGCGCCGGCGGCAAAGGCAATCGGATAGACCGGCGCGACATAATAAAACTTGCCTTTAAGCATCAGCATCAGGCCGAGCACGCTCAGAAAGCCGCAGCCAAGCACTACGTAGCGCTTTCCGCGCGAAGAGAACAGAAACCACACTGCGAGCACCACCAGCAGCGATGGAAGATAACCGATCATCTGCGCCTGTTGCCCAAGGTAGGGCAACGGAGGCAGCATTACGTCGCGTCCGTTCTGGCGAACAGAGCGAACCAATTGAACGAAAGGGAAGTTCCAGTGCATCTGCCAGAGAAAATTCGGCAGCGCGATCAGCGTGGCTAGTGCGATTCCGGCCCAGAACCAAGGTCGTGCGAGACTTTGGCGCAGCGGTGAGACAAAGATGCCTACAAGAAATCCGGCGATCAGAAATATGACGCCGTATTTATTCAGCAGAGTGAAACCAACCAGCGCTCCTATCCACAGCCAGAGTCTTTGGTTTCCGGTTTGAATCAGGTGCACAATCAGCCATGCGAGCAGCATCCACAGAAATGGATCAAAGGCATTCATGGTGAACAGATGCGAGAAACCAAGCGCGATCGGCGCAACCAGCACTGTCAGAGCAGCCAGAAAAATCGCCCAGCGCCGCCCGCCAAGCTTGCAGGCCAGAATCCCGGCCATCACAATCGTCCCTACATCAGCCAGCATCGGCAGCAGGCGAATCGCGTAAAGAGAGGTTCCAATTGAGTGCTGTAACAGCCATGCCAACCAGGCAATCAAAGGCGGCTGGTCCATGTAGCCCCACGCAGGATGTTCGCCGCAGGAGAGGTAGTACAACTCATCGCGGAAGTACCCATAATGCGGAGCGGCTATTAGGTAAAGCACCACACGAACAAGAGCAACATATATGACGAGAGCCGCGCTGCCAGTGAGACGCAGGCGCAGTGAATCTGAAGACGAAACGTCAGCCGAACGTGTCAAACATATCCTCGTGGTTGATCAGATCACGCAGCAATAACTGAAGCTGATAATGCTTTCAATGCGAGTTTACGTTCTATGGATATAAAAGGTTCCGTCCGACAATCAGCAGGGAAACTTACCCTGGCGTTTCAATGTACGCCGCGGCTCCGCAGCCACTGCCCATAACTTCGACCCGCAGCCCCGGTATGCACAGTGAACCACTTCCGTAAAAACTCTACCAACTCATACGCGGCAGCAGACTGCCTCTGCTCAAAACGGATATCGAACTGCTCAAGCAGGCTCAGCAGCTTTCGCTGTTCAGAACGATGCGATGCCAGCCCCGGAAAGCCATGCTGTGCGAGCAGGCGGTCTTCACTATCGACATGCAGGCGCATCAGCTCAGCAACACGAGAGAGCATGGCTCGTACAACCTGATGTTCGCGCCCTTGCAGCAGCGCCACGCGCAGCTCGTTCAAAGCGTCCAGAAGAATGCCGTGCTGATCGTCCATCGCCTGAACGCCAACCGTGCACGAGTGATTCCACATGAGAGAAGCCATAACCAACTCCGCGTACTGCCTATATAAGCGCAGTTTCTACCATTAGTTGCGCGGAGAGATATGAATTTCGTTCAAGGGAACCTAATCCAGTATTACCTCGGGTTCCAGTTCATGGCCGCGGGTGGTAAGCGTAAAGGCGGCCGCTAGAATCAGTCCTCCGCCCACCCAGGCGAACGGTCCCAACCGGTCCCCTAGCAGCCGCACGCCAAGCAGCGAGCCCAGCGCTGGCTCAATGTTGAGAAACACTCCGGCCCGCGAAGCAGGCACATGATGAATTCCCCAGTTCCACAGCAGCGTAGTCGTAGCAGTACAGAGCACCCCGCTTGCCGCAAGTGCAACCCACGCGGTAAGACTCACATTGCCCACAGGCGGCGGCCCATCTATTGCGAAAACCCATACCGCCAACATCGCTGTGCCCAGGAGAATACTGTACGCAGTCACCGCCATCGGGCTATGAACACGCATCAGGCTCTTGTTCATCAGGATCCAGCCAAGCGCAATTACCATAGAAAGCACCACAAGCATGTCGCCTGCAAGGGAGGAAACGCTGCCCGGCACTCCTCTCTCGTGACCGCCCAGGACAATGAGCACAACGCCGGCCGTTGAGCCGGCCAGTGCGAGCCATCCCACCCAGTCCAGCCGCTCCTCTGCGAACAGTGTCGCGCCCAGTGCCAGCAGCACAGGCATAGTTCCCACCATAAGCGCGGCATGGCTGACGGTAGTGTGCGCGAGGCCCTGAAACTGCAGCAGAAACTGAACAGGGATTCCAAGCGTAGTTGAGACAAGCAGTACGGTAATCTCGCGGCTCGTCCAGCGTGGGGTCGGACCGCGCCTTGGAGAACTGAAGTAGATGGGCACCATGCCCAGCGTCGCGAAGATGAAGCGATACAGAACCATGTGGCTCACGCCCATCTCGCGCAGAGCAAGCTTGCCAAAGTAGAACCCGGTACCCCACAGGCACCCGGCCATGGCACAGGCTCCATAGCCAAGCCATCGATTGGCAACGCGATTGGTCATTGTTACCAATGTCGCACACACGACGCGATCTTCCAGACTGTATCCATCCGGACTGCCAGCAACCTGCAAAATCGGCGACAATAGTGGGCGGATGTGGAAGTGGGCTACAGGAACCGGATTCCCCGGCAGGCGGCTATCGTACGTCGTCTCATTGCCCGCCATTCTGGCGCTTCTGCTATCGGTCTGCACCGCGATGGCAGCCGCGCAGGTGCATCAGGTCTCTCCTTCAGATCTTTTCGCCTCAGCTCAATCCCAATCTAAACACCCGAAAAAGAAGGCGATTGCCGCCGAAAAGCCCTCCCCTCAGCCGTCGCCCGCATTTTCAATCGCTGTCGGTCCCCTCGGCTTTGCGCCACCCTCTCTCTGGTACATGGGCGGGCACACAAGTCAGGTCACGCTCGATTTCCTCGATGAGACCACCCTGCTCTTCACTTTCCGAATTCCCGGCCTTATCGCCCGCGACCATAGTGAGTCCGATAAAGACGACCTGACTGGCTCCTTCCAGGAGCGCAATATCCGCGCCTTGGTGCTTTCGCTGCCTTCCGGCAAAATCACGGCCGAAGCCACCTGGCGTCTCCATGACTTTTCTGCCTATCTCTGGATGCTGAAGGATCACCGCTTCATCCTGCGTGACCGCAACCTGCTCCAGTTTGGCGATACCTCGCTCAATCTCACCCCATTTCTGCGTTTTCGCGGTCCGGTCAGATACATCGACCTCGATCCGAACGAGCAATTTCTCGTCGCCGGCACAGTCGAACCCATCGCTCCCGGCTCGCAGCGCGCCAGATCGCGAAGTGCTCTCGATCTTCAACTCGACCCAGGCTGGTCCTCCAATGGAGTTGCTACCGCAGTGTCCACCGACCCTGGCACTATGCAACCTGCAACAGAAAATCTTCTCCGCATTCTCCGCATCAAGGATGGCCAGGTTGCCTTTCTCTCCAGGCCTGAAACGGACAGCGTAGTCCACCTGCCCGTCGACGGTGAAGGATACTACGACGCTCTCCGCGGTAACGGGCGCAAATGGCTCATCAGCTATGAGCACTTCTCCGGCGCAGCCAACCCCATCCTTGAAGTCGAATCCACCTGCCACCCCAGGCTCGACGCGCTTGCCCCGGGCTTCGTCCTTGCCTCTGGATGCCTCCCATCCGGTGAGCGCCAACTCACCGTAGTCTCACGAGACAAACGCCGTCTTTGGGACGTCTCCATCGCCCCCACCCATGTCTGGCCAATCCTTGCCCGTGCAGCCGATGCTCCCCGCCTCGCTCGCGCCACGCTTGATGTGACTCATCCCATCGGCCCCAGCAGCCCGCTCAGTGAAACCGATATACGTGGCCAGTCCGTGCAGGTCTACGATCTGGCTGATGGCAAGCTCGAACTCACAGTGCCCGTCTCCCCCACTCTCGACGGTGGGGGAAGTTTCGCCCTCTCTCCCTCAGGTATGCGCTTCGCTACACTCAACGCCGGCGCCATCCAGGTCTACGAACTGCCACCCGTTCCCCCATTGCCCCAGAGCACCGAAACTGAAGCGTCCAAGCCGTGAACCGCCCAGGCCCCTGAACCAGGCCCCCGAACCAGGCCCCCGAACCAGGCCAGAACTGATCTATGGGATGCACCCGGCGCATCTTACACAACTCTCGTTGTAAACTTATTGCCTGGGAGATTGGTGTGACTACCGCCGTCGCGCGCTATACCGCCGCTGCAAAGACCGACCGTGGCCGCAAGCGGACCTCGAATGAAGATGCCTTTGGCTATTCGACTGAAGACGGTGTCTACCTGGTCTGCGATGGCATGGGTGGAGCAGCCGCCGGCGAAGTAGCAAGCTCCCTCGCCATTGAAGAAGTCCTCCGCCACATCGCAGAACGGCGCGTCGCCGCAAATGGAACGGGATCCGATCAACAAGGCCCGCAAATCGCCGAAGAGGCCGTAATCGCCGCCAACGGAACCATCCACTCCCGCTCACAGCGAAACGCGAAGCTTAGCGGCATGGGAACCACTCTGGTTGGCCTGCTGGCTGGTGAACGACGGGCATGGATATTCCATGTGGGCGACAGCCGCTGCTATAGGCTGCGGAAAGGCCGTATCCAACTCTGCACTGAAGATCATTCACTCGTTGAGGAACAGGTACGCATGGGCCGCATGACCCGGGCAGAAGCTGCCCGTTCGCCTTTGCGCAATGTCATTACCCGCGTCCTCGGCACGCAAGGCAGCGTTACTCCTGACGTCACTGAAGCCGAGATTGAGCCCGGCGACCTCTTCCTGCTCTGCTCAGACGGCCTCACCCGCGAACTCTCAGACGCCAGGATCGAGGCCCTTCTCAGCACCCCGGCATCCGGCTCGGCGCCGCAGAATGAGTTGGATGAATTCTGCAGCCGCCTCATCGTGGCGGCCAACAAGGCCGGCGGCCACGACAACATCACCTGCGTGCTTGTCCGCGTCGGCTAAGCTTCAGCGCTGCAGCGAAGATGTGAGGTATCCATTTTCAGCCAGGTGTTTGCCCATCTCGGCATACATCGACTGATTCGTAGGCTGCCAGGTCCCCAATCCATCCACATAACGGTTGTACATGCAGAACGCGGCAGCAATCAGCACCGTGTCATGTAGCTCCAGGTCAGTCGCGCCCTCGCTGCGTGCCCTCGCGATATCTTCAGGCAGCACATTCTTGCCGTCCTGCTGCACCTTGCCTGCAATCACCAGCAGCGCCTTCAGCTTCGCCGAGACACCGGCGTCCTCGAAGTTGCGCTTCACCTCATCCACCAACGCAAAGTCCCCGCCCAGATGCGCCGCTGCCGCCGCGCCATGGCTGGTCTGGCAGAAATAACAATCGTTGCGCGAAGAGACAAATGTCGCTATCAGTTCTCGCTCGGCGCCTGTCAGCGTACTTGGGCCATGCAGCAATACGTGCGCAAGTTCGCGCATCGGTTTGGCCGTCTCCGGCCGAAAGGCAAAGCCGGCAGAGATGCCAGGCAGGCCCGCTGGAAGTGCAATGTGAGGCATCACGGTTCTCCTTAAATGAATGTGTTACTGAAGTGACAGTGCGAGCGCTCGTTATCGAGCGACTGTTTCAGGGATATACGACTTGCTCACCTGCACGTACCCCTCGCGCGCCACGCGTATCCCCCGCTGGCGATACATCTCCTCATCGCGCGGCTGAACCGTGCCCAGCCCATCGACGTAGCGGTTATACATGCAAAAAGCCGCAGCAATCAGCACCGTGTCGTGAATCTCGAGATCCGTTGCCCCCTGCGCCCGCGCCGCATCAATCTGCTCCGGTGTGACATGCTTGCCGCCCTTTTGCACGCTGCCCGCGATAGCCAGCAGCGCCTTGAGCTTGTCGGAGACGTCAGCGCGCAGAAAGTCGCACTTCACCGACTTCACCAGCGCTTCATCGCCGCCCAGATGTGCCGCAGCAATCGCGCCATGAATCGTCTGGCAGTAGTAGCAATCGTTCTGTGCCGAGACGTACATGGCAATCAGCTCGCGTTCGCCAGCTGTCAGTCCTTCGTTACTGGTCAGCAGCACTTCAACCAGGTTGTTAAGCGGCCTCGCCGTCTCCGGACGAAAAGCCATTAATCCTCGAATGCCGGGTTGATCCGGTGGAACTGCAATGTAGGCCATATTTCGTTTCTCCAATCAGACGATAGTTGAGTCGGCCGCAGGTGTAATGTCCTCCCGGCCGGCTGGAAAATAGAACCGCCGCAGCAAATCGCCGGCCAGCACCACCGCGACGCCCAGCAGTGCAGGCAGCGGGTCGTGCATCAGGATCAGCGCCGCCACGATGAAGCACCCGAGAAGAAAGATCATCGGCGCCACCGGAAACCACCAGCGCTGCACAGCTGGCCGTACGCGAAAGAGCGTTGCCGCCGAAAGCCCGAGAAAGACCACCGCAGAAAAAATGATGTACGCCAGAATCCGGTCAAACGCCCCCAGCGTCAGCAACAGCAACGCCAGCCCGGTCTGCAGCACAATACCGTGAACCGGCGATTGAAATCGCGTTCGCATTCGTCCGAACGCAGGGAAAAACGAACCATCTCGCGCCATCGCCGAATAAACCCGCGGAGCAGCCATCGTCAACGCCGCCAGCCCGCCCACCACCGACAACAGCACGCATGCCGAGAGCACTCGTCCGCCCGCCGCGCCAAAGAGCGCGCTGCCAAACTGTGCAACAAAGGCGGTGTTCGAAGCAATCTGCCCCAGCGGCACAATGTACAAGAACGCGAAGCTGATCAGTAGATAGACAGCCGTTACCAGCAGCACGCCGCCGGTAAAGGCCCTTGGCAGGTTGCGCCTCGGATCGCGAATCTCCCCGGCCAGCTTGCCCGCCTCCCACCAGCCGCCAAAGCTGAAAAAAGCATTGATCACTGCGCTTGCCAAGGCGCCAAAAAGAGCCTCCGAGCCAGGCTTTCGCTCCCAGAAAGGGTGCAGATTGGCAGCAGTCCCGCGCCCCGAAGCAAAGCTCCACGCCACCAGCGCAAAGAGCACTAGCAGCTTTGTGACATTGACCGCCGTCATCACCCGCCCGCTCAGCTTCGTCCCCAGCAGGTTCACGCCCGCCAGCACCAGCAGCAACAGGGCAGGGAACAGCGCAGACTGTCCCGGCGAAAGCGCAAAAATAGAAGCTGCATATCCTGCTGCTCCTACCGCCAGCGCAGCAGCCAGCCCCGGATCCATAACCGCCGCGCTCATCCATCCAAAGAGAAACGCTACGCGCTCCCCGTAACCCTCGCGCAGATAGACATACTCCCCGCCCGAACGAGGAAAGCGCACCGCCAGCTCCGAATAGCACAACGCTCCGCTCAGCGCCATCAGCGCCATGCCGCACCAGACCGCTGCCAGCAGCCCCGGCGAACCAAGCGACCGGGCCATTGTCGCCGGCGTCAGGAAAATGCCCAGCGCGATCGATTCCCCAGTCACCACAGCCATCGCCGTGGCTAATCCAAGTTGCCGGTTCTCCTGAGACATGCAGGGATGCTACGCAACCCGAGTTGAGTTTGGCATCCACCCTAAGTTGGAGCAAGCAAGACCGAGCCTGCCCACATGAACAAGGCATACCCCGGCTGCTACCATCTCTTTCGAACACGGAGGAAAGATGACGGAAATCCAAACCGTAGGCATAGTAGGCGCAGGCACCATGGGCAGTGGCATCGCGCATGTCTTCGCTCGCTCCGGATTCAATGTGCTCCTCTGCGATATCTCCCAGCCCCAGCTGGACAAAGCCGTCGAGCGCATCCGCATCAACCTCGGCAGGGAAGCCAGCAAAGGCAAGCTGCCCGCCGATCAGGTCGAGCCTTCCGTCGCCCGCATCCTCACAACCACCGACCGCGCAGCCCTGGCCTCCTGCCACCTCGCAGTAGAAGCCGCCAGCGAGCGATTCGAGCTCAAGTCCGAGCTCTTCGCTGCCCTCGACACCATCCTCGCGCCTGAAGCCATCCTCGCCACCAACACCAGCTCTATCTCCATCACCAAACTCGCCGCGCAGACCCGCCGCCCCGAACGCGTCATCGGCATGCACTTCTTCAACCCCGTGCCCGTCATGGCCCTCGTGGAAATCATCCGCGGCCTTCAGACAGACCAGCCCACCTTCGACCGCATCCGCTCGCTGGCCCTCGCCCTCGGCAAGACCCCAGTCGAAGTCAACGACGCCCCGGGCTTCGTCTCCAATCGTGTCCTGATGCCGATGATCAATGAAGCCGCCTTCGCCGTCATGGAAGGCGTAGCAACAGCAGAAGCCGTCGACCAGGTCTTCCAACTCGGCATGGCTCACCCCATGGGCCCGCTCACCCTCGCGGACTTCATTGGCCTTGATGTCTGCGTCGACATCCTACGCGTCCTCCATCAGGGCATCGGCGACCCCAAATACCGCCCCTGCCCCCTGCTCGTTCGCATGGTCGACGCAGGCTGGCTAGGCCGCAAATCGGGCCGCGGCTTCTACCAATACTGAGTGCAGACTGAGCTCAGGTGGGCGCTCAATCCTAATGCACAAGAGCCCAGGCTCGGGAACGTTTGTCTCATCAAACACAGTGTTCTCACCCCTTGACACGGGCAAATTATTCCGTTGACACAGCAATGGTGAGTTGATATCAACGTAATATCGTCAGCAGTCCGGAAAGCAAAGGCATTGCGCCCGTATCTAGTTTCCTGAAAAGAATCCCCTGTCGGGAGAGATCAATGAAGCAGAAGGCTGTCAGGAGAATTGCATTCAGAAGCTTCGCGCTCGTCATCTTGGTAGGGGCGGTGTGGCCGGTGCAGGCACAGGACGCCAAAACACCGTATCCCAGCATGGCCCCGCTTGATCAGTACCTGATGGAGCGCGGTGCAGAGATTACGCTGGCGCGGAGCGCCGCCCCGGAATCCATTTCGCAGGATAGCGAGGTCATGATCCTCGGGCGCCATGGGTACGAAACCGCAGTCAAAGGCAAGAACGGCTTCGTGTGCCTGGTTGAACGATCCTGGTCCGCCGGAATCGAGGATCCAGAATTTTGGAATTCCAAAGTGCGGGGTCCGATCTGCCTCAACCCACCGGCCGTGCGATCCTACCTTCCTCGCGACATCAGGACAACCGGGTGGGTATTGGCAGGACGGTCCAACGCCCAGATGCACGAGGATCTCAAAGCCGCTTTCGACAAGAAGGAATTCCTGGTGGCGGAGCCTGGCGCAATGGCCTACATGATGTCCAGGCAAGGGAACTTGAGCGACCATGTATCGCACTGGCGCCCTCACCTCATGTTTTTCGCTCCACCCATGGATCCGGCTGTCTGGGGCGCAGGTTTGCCGGGTGCGCCGGTAATCGCATTTAAGGATGCCCTGGAGCAGCGTACGGTCGTTATGGTGCCTGTCACCCAGTGGTCGGACGGTACCGCTGCCCCCGCGGATGAGCACTGACATATCCGGCCGCGGCTTCTATCAATACTGAATGGCGTATTCAGTCAGTTTGAATTCGCGAAAGAATTCAGAAAAACACTCTCTGTTTGGTGTACGCGCCGGGTGATTATCTAAATTCGGTTCCATATTTGCGTGCGATCTCCTGGATCTGCTCCCGAGTGAGCTGTTTTGGCGGCACACCGGGAGGACTGCAGGTCTCGCGGAAAAAACCATCAAGGCCGGCAGGCGACATTATCCAGAGCAGCAGCAGTTCGTGATCGGGATTCGCAAACCCATGCCAGGAATTTCTGGGAATGAATATCGTTCCGTCCTTCTCACAAGAGTGACGCACATCGTTCAGGATAAAAACTCCGCTGCCTTCCAGAATGTAGAAGGCTTCGTCCGCATGGAGATGTCGGTGGATCGGAATGCCCGCACCGATCGTCACCTGCTGGGTCCCCAGGGCGAGATTCTCAGACCCTGTGGCAGAGCCGATCTTGATAAAGATGTGGCCATGGTCGCGAAAATGGATGAGATGTTCGCCTTCTGTAGCGCTGAGTACATATCCCTGCGTTGTTGTTGGCTGAGCCTGGGTTATGCCTTGCCCTAGTGCCTGGCTGATACCGAGGCCCCCCAAGCCGTACAGAAAGTTGCGGCGTTTTTGGTCGATTGCGTGAATATCAATCTCCTCTGCCTGTACCGAGTACTTTTCAGGATGCTGGTTTTGTGCCGCACGCTTGAATCGCAAAGAACAGTGCGAGTGGGAAGCTTGGTGATGGGAGAATATCACCGCAAAAGCGTGTTTGAAGCACTCCATAGACGGGAGCGCCAGCATTGATGTATCACTTATCCCTCTAAGCGTTCATCCGCAATCCCACACAAACCCACCTCAAGGAGAACCATACATGGATACGGCATACCTCGGAGCAATCGTACTCGTAGCCTTCAATTACGCACCCCAGAAGTGGGCGTTCTGCAATGGCCAACTGCTGTCGATCAATCAAAATACAGCGTTGTTTTCCCTGCTCGGAACAACCTATGGCGGAGATGGGCAAACCAACTTCGCGTTGCCCAACCTGAATGCAGGCACTCTGCAGGACGGCCTGAATTACATCATTTGCGTGGATGGTTATTACCCTTCTCGTCCCTAGCTGCTGCCAAAGCTCCAGGTCGCGGCGTCAACAAACCGCGGCCGCCAGCCTCGTTACTAACTGGGAAATCCCCAATCCCTACCAGCCAATCGTCCCCCTCTTCCACACCCGCTGGAGCTATGCTTAAAAGATGGTTCGCTTCACCGTCCTCGCATCCGGCTCCAGGGGTAACAGCGCGGTGGTGACCTGCCTCTCCGGAACGGGAGGCTCCACGCGAATCCTCGTCGACGCCGGCCTGAGCTGCCGCGAACTCTTCCGCCGTATGCGTCTCGCTGGCGAAGATCCCGGCGCCCTCGACGCAATCCTTATCACCCACGAGCATCAGGATCACATTAGCGGCGTTGCTGTCACCGCCCGCCGCCTTGGCATTCCCGTTTACTTCACCGAAGCGACGCACCGCGCCTGGGTCCGCCAGGTGACGCCGCAGAAGCGCGTGACATACGCCGAATGGGCAGAACAGTACCGGATGCAGAAGGCCGGCCCCCATCCCGGCCGCCCCGGCTCAGAGCCCGAACCCGAGCCAGACCCAGCCCCGGATCCCTCGCCTGAGCCAGATCCAGTTCCCGATCCAGCCCCCTTCACAGCCGCAGAAACCATGCGGAACCCTGCCGATCTCCCAGTCGTGAACTACTTCCGCGCCGGTCAGCCCTTTTCTATCGGTGATATCCAGGTAAGTCCCTTCACCATCCCGCATGATGCCGCCGACCCGGTTGGCTTTGTCTTTACCGCCGACGGCGTGCGCCTCGCTCTCGCCACAGACCTCGGTTACATGCCGCCCAACGTAAAGGCTCAGCTCCGCCGCTGCGATCTGATCATGCTGGAGTCCAACCATGACCTCGAGATGCTCCGCGACGGTCCCTATCCCTGGAGCGTCAAGCAGCGGGTCCTCTCCCGGGTCGGCCATCTCTCCAATGACGCCGCCTCCTCCTTCCTCGAGGAAACTTATGACGGCACGGCTGCGTATGTAATCCTGGCTCACCTATCGGAGAGCAACAATCTGCCGGAATTGGCCCGGCTGGCGGCGGAGCGCGCTCTTACCTGCAAACCCAGTCTCCTGGCCAACCGTCTTTTGCTGGCAACCCAGAATGAGCCAATGACGTCTGTTTGCTTTTAAGGGACATTTCTGGAATTCCATTACCTATTCGTAACCGGCGTCAGTTACAATTAGGGGATATTCAATGTCTCATGCAGTGCGCTGCGTTGACATACAAAATTAAGCTTCCGCCGGGACTGTGAAACAAAGACAGAGGCGGCAAATAATTGCGCATCGAACTGCGGTAAAGCGAGTCTAAACACTATGGCAAGAACCCAATGTACAGACAGGGTCGTAGGCGCCATTCTGGGTAGCTGGCGATATGACATCTCGAACATCTCACAGGAGATGCGCCGGGACTACGAGCAGCACCTTGCTGACTGCTGCCACTGCCGCTCCCGCCAGAATTTCCATCGCTCCCTCGACGCTACGCTCGCCGTCCTGACGGCGCTTTCCATGATTTCCTTCCTTTTCGCTCTGGCAGTCCTGCAGCGCGTTAAGTATATGGAACATGTCGCCTTCAACATCCTTCATCTGGAAAAGATCTCGGTTTACCAGATGCTGGTCTCGGCAGCCTTTGCCGGTCTGGGATTCTCGCTGATCGCCTTTGTACTGGTTTTGGCCGCGACGCCCGCCTCTTCGTACCTCGGAGACATGGCCGCAGAGCGCGCTCGCCTCATCGAGGCTCGTTTGCCCGAGTCAATCCGGTCCCTGCGCATCCGGTAATCTGTGTTTTTGTAGTCTGTGATCGCGCAGGCAGTTTGCGGTTGTTTTCTCAGTGCAGGAAAGGGAATACCCTCAGGGTTTTCCCTTTTTATTTGCCTTTAGCAGCTCTTACGTCTGCCATGGAATCTGCAAGCCATGGGTCAGGCTAGCGACCTGATCCACATTATGGCTGCGGCACCAACCCTCCAGCCCCCTCACCAGCCGCTCCACAGCCCGAGGATCGGCGTAACTAGCCGTACCGACCTGCACCGCTGTCGCCCCGGCCAGCATGAACTCCACGGCATCCTCGGCAGTCACAATCCCGCCCATTCCCAGGACGGGAATCTGTACCGACTTGGCCGTCTCATAGACCATCCGTAGAGCGATTGGTTTGATCGCCGGGCCCGACAATCCGCCCGTTACATTGCGAATCGTGGGCTCGCGCTTCTCCACATCGATCGCCATCCCGACAAACGTATTCACCAGCGAAATCGCATCCGCCCCGGCCAGCGCCGCAATCCGCGCCATCTGCACCACCGACGTGACATTCGGCGAAAGCTTCACAATCAGCGGCCGCTTGGCCGTAACCTTGGCCCGCGCCACAAGATACTCAAGCGCCCCCGGATCAGCCCCAAAAGTCATCCCGCCATGGTGCACGTTGGGGCATGAAACATTCAGCTCATAAGCGGCAATTCCCTCCGCATCGTTGAGCCGTTCAATGACGGCGAGATAGTCTTCGACCTTGTAGCCGAAGACATTCACGATCACCTTGGTCCGCGGATAACGTTTGAGCAGCGGCAGCTTTTTTTCGATGAATTCCGAAACGCCAATGTTCTGCAGCCCGATGGCATTCAGCATGCCGGCAGCGGTCTGCACAATACGCGGCGGTTGGTTGCCGGCCATCGGCTCGAGCGACAAGCCTTTCGTGACAAAGGCCCCGATCTTTTCAAGGTCTACAATCTCCTCGAACTCGATGCCATAGCCGAAGGTACCGCTGGCGGCGATGATCGGATTCGCCAGCTCTACGCCGGCAAATCGCACTGTCATATCAGATTTCAAAGGCAGGGGCTTTCCGTAATTCCGTTCCTTATATTTCGTTCTCAGTATAGATGGCTATGGCTTCTTCAACGATTCTGTCAGCACCCGCCCCACCGCAGCCGAAGGCATGTTTACCCCCAGTAGCGAAGCAAACGTGGCCGCCAGATCCACCGGCTCCACTCGCCCGCGATACGTTCCGGGTACAAAAGGCGCGCCATAAAAAGCAAGAGGCACATGCCGGTCATACGACCACGGACTGAAGTGCGTAGTCCCTGAGCTGTGCAGATCCGGCATCTGGTAGTCATCCAGCAACAGCATCACCCACCAGTTGCCGTGGCTGGTGTAGCTGTGCGCCAGTTCCCGTCCCAATTCAGTCGGTGGCACCTCGCCATGCGCAAGCTGCAACCGCGTGTAAGTCCCAACGACCGTGGGCGTGGGTGCCAGGCGATGTGTCACAGGCGCGTCAGGTGATGGCGGAGCCAGCTTAGCTATGGCCACCGGCAGAATCGCGGCCAGCGCGTCTTCCGCAGACTTTTCATCGATGTTTGCAGCCTCAAAGACCCGGCGGTCCAGCGTAATGTAGGGCAAGTCGGAGCCGGACAGCAGATAGTTCGAAGTCGGCGGCTGCGGGAAACGTGTCTTTGAATGCGGGAAGTGCGCGTTCAGTTGCGCATTGACTTCGGCCGCCAGCGTTTTCATGTCCACAGTCGCTGAGTTCATGCCAAGTGCCGCCGCCGTCGCGGGCACCGGAGCTACGCCATGATCCGCGCTCAAGGCCACCCATACATTACCCAGTCCGATCGTCTTGTCGAGCCATCCAAAGAAGCGGTCGAGGCTGGCGTCCAGTCCCAACACCTCGGCATGCGCCTGTTCCGAGTCCGGTCCATAGCGATGGCCGATGGCGTCGTGCGCTGAAAGCGATACGGTCAACAGATCCGTCGTCGCGCCCTGCCCCAGTTTTTCCCCAGCAATAAGCGCCTGTGCAAAGTCCAGCTCGTAGTGATCGGCAGCCTGCGTCATCTCAATCGTGGCAGAGAATTTGCCCTTATTGTTAACGCCTCCTTCTTTAGCCGCTTCCGCGAGCCGGCTGCCCGAGTTGAAAGACTGCGCCCACTCTGGCAGATGCTCCATGTAGTAAGTCGAACTGGTAAAGCGGCCGCTTGCGTCATCGAGCCAGAAAGCTCCATTGGCCGCCTGACCCGGCGGCAGAATCGCCGCGCGATCCTTCAGCGAAACACCAAAGACTCGCGAGCGTCCCTGCGTGGCCAGCCGTAGCTCATCGCCCAGGGTCGATGCGCGCAGGCTCCGCGGCGAAGTGCCGGGCGTATCAGTCTCTCCGGCAGGCAGATCGACCAGCCGGTAATGTTCGTCTTCTACCGAAGTGACCCGGTGATCATACGAACGCGCTGCATCCCACCATTCGTTGGACTCAATGCCATGCCCGTCCGTGTAAGCGCCGGTGCCTATCGTCGCATGGCCGGGAGCCGTCTTGGTGTTTGCATAGTTGTAGTAGCAGTCGGGGAACCACGCCCCCTCATCCAAAAAGAGCTTGAAACCGCGCCCTTTCAACTCCGGGCGATAACGTTGCAGCAGGTCTCCGCGAAACTGGTCGATGACCACGATGACAACAAGTTTGGGCTTAGCGGCGTATGCCTGAGCCTGCACAAAACTTGGGTTCAAAGACCAGACGAGACACGCGACGAGGGCGACGACAGCAACAGGGGACGAAAGGCGGCGCATAGCCATATGTTAACCGGCGTTCGTTAGCAAACTGTCTTCGCGGACCGCTGTCAGGAAACATACTTATGGCGATTCTCTAGACCTGCTTGACCAGACCTACTTGATCAAACGTCCTGGATTACACGTTTCTTAATCGGCCTGCACGGACTGCCCGCGCACACCATCCACGCCGGCATCGACCGTGTCACCAGCGACCGGGCGCCGATCACCGCGCCTTCGCCAATCGTCACTCCAGGCGAGATCAGGCATCCCGAAGCCACCCAGGCCTGCGACTCGATCCGGATGGGCTGCGAAACCAGAGGAAAATGTGGATGCGAATAGTCATGCGTCGAGGTGCAAACGTAGGTATATTGCGAAATCACCACATGCCCCCCAATCTCCACTGGCGCAAAGTTGTAAATTTCCGCTCCAAACCCGATCGCCGAGCGTTCGCCCATCGTCAAATTCCACGGGATCCACACTTTGACCCCTGCACCCACGTTGCACGCCGGACCGATCTTCGCGCCAAAGAGCCTCAGTAGCAGAATGCGCAACGGGCTCAGTGCCTTGGGTGTATGAGCCCAGAAGGGAATCTGGAAAAGTCCCCACATCGCCCGCAGCAATTTGATCTTGAGCGGCGTGCTGCTTCGCACCTTATAGAGGTCTATTTTCAGCGGCCCGTCTAACGGGGGAGAATCCGGATGGTGCAAGTCAGGCTTGCTCAAGGGTTCCAGTTCTGGGGCAGGAGATGGCATCAAGGAGTCCTTGACGAAAGAGTCTCGCCGTCTCGTCTATAATCGCAGAGAAGTAAGAATTTCTGTAGGAGAAGTTCGCTTTCCGCCGAGTCGGACATGGTTCGCCGCGGAGAAGCGCCATCCTGAAGGTCGTCACCCGCACATGATCCGTTTCCTGCAAAAAGACAACAGCATCGTCAAGGCCATCCTGACTGTCGGTATCGGGGCCTTCATCATATCGATGGTTATCTACCTGATACCGGGCGTCCTCCAGGATTCTTCGGCAACAGGGGATACGTACGCCACCGTCTATCCGCACTGGTACAGTCGCTTCACCTTTACCGGTGAGAAGATCAGCATGTCTCGCGTGCAGGATCTCGCGCAGCAGCAGTTGCAGCGGCAGCGGCTTCCTGATTTCGCAATGCCTTACATGGTGCAGCAGGCGGGTCAGCGGCTGATCTTGCAGCGTGTTCTGCTTGCCCAGGCTGACAGCCTTGGCCTCAAGGCCACAGACGAAGATGTGCGCAACTTCCTGCACACAGGTCAACTCGGCCAGATCCTCTTCCCCAACGGCCAGTTCATCGGAGAAGACAAGTACCGCCAGTTCGTCAGTGCGCAGATCGGCCTCTCCACCACC